>JADHEE010000028.1_pt1 | contig 136437 bp, 107 predicted proteins | sample 8952401 | NCBI WGS metagenome assembly JADHEE01 (sample SAMN16124438, study PRJNA663242) | bioreactor sludge metagenome | isolation source: sludge (ammonium) | place: India:Bengaluru | collected 2019-02-28 | reverse complement strand
GATCCGGGTCTTCTTGCCATCTGCCGAGCTGTGACCCCAGAGCGCGATGAGGAAATACATCGGCACCAGCATCATTTCCCAGAAGAAGAAGAAGAGGAACAGGTCGAGCGCGAGGAATACGCCGACCACGCCGCCGAGAATCCACATCAGGTTCAGGTGGAAGAAGCCGACATGGCGCTGGATCTCGTTCCACGAGCAGAGCACGGAAAGAATGCCGAGCAGGCCGGTGAGCAGGATCATCAGCAGCGACAGGCCGTCCAGCGCCAGGTGCAGGTTGATGCCGAAGCGCTGGATCCAGACGTGCTTGAACTCCATGGTCCAGGTCGGATCGGCGCCCGGCGCGGGAGCCAGCTGGAAGTTTCCGGTGTGCCACAGCCACAGGCTCAGGACGAGCTCCAGGGACATGGTGAGCATGGCGATCCAGCGCGGCAGCGTATTGCTGTAACGCTCGGCTACCAGACACAGGAAGCCGCCGATGAAGGGAATCAGGATTAGCCAAGGCAGAATCATGACGGGTTCGATTCCTTGCGCAATTTCAGAGCAGAACGACGCCGAGCAACAGCACGGCTCCGCCAACGATGGAGAGGGCATACCAGCGCAGCTGGCCGTTTTCGGTGCGGCTCATCAGTCCGTTGCCTCCGCGCGCCAGGCGCGGAACGAGGCCGATGCCCGAATCGATCGGGTCGCGCGCGAGCAGGCGGGCCAGCAGCAGGTACGGTTGCACGAAGAGCTTGTCGTACAGCCAGTCGAAACCCCAGGCGGCATACCACCAGGCGCCAAGGAAACGGCCGGGTGCGCTGGCGGCGATCACGCCGACCAGGCGCCGTTTGCCCAGGAACAGCAGTGCGGCGAGCAGGATCCCGGCGATGGCGATGGCTCCGGAGGCGATTTCCAGGCTGTGCTTGGCGTCGCCGCCAGCATGTCCGGCGCTTTCCGGAAGCACCCCGGCCAGCGGCGGCGTGATCAATGCACCGATGAAGGTGGACAGCACGATGAGCGTGCCCAGCGGCAGCCAATGGGAAATGCCGTGGCCGGCATGCGCCTCGGTCTTCGCTTCGCCATGGAAGGCGATGAAGATCAGCCGGAAGGTATAGATCGAGGTGAGGAAGGCACCGGCCAGGCCCGCATAAAGCAGCCATTGGTGGTCGCTGGCGAAGGCTTCCCAGAGAATCTCATCCTTCGAATAGAACCCCGCGGTCACCAGCGGCAACGCGGCCAGGGCCGAACCACCGACGATGAAGCTGGCATAGGCCAGAGGCAGCTTCTTCCACAGTCCACCCATGTTGAAGATGTTCTGCTCGTGGTGGCAGGCAACGATCACCGCACCGGAGGCAAGGAACAGCAGGGCCTTGAAGAACGCATGGGTCATCAGATGGAAGATCGCCGCGTCCCAGGCGCCGACGCCCAGCGCTAGGAACATGTAGCCCAGTTGGCTCATGGTCGAGTAGGCGAGGATGCGTTTGATGTCGGTCTGCACCAGTGCGGCAAAACCGGCAAGCACCAGGGTCAAGGCACCGATGATACCGACCAGGTGGAGAACTTCCGGCGCCAGCAGGAACAGGCCGTGGGTGCGTGCGATCAGGTAGACGCCGGCGGTGACCATTGTTGCGGCGTGGATCAGCGCGGACACCGGAGTCGGGCCGGCCATCGCATCGGCCAGCCAGGTCTGCAGCGGCAGTTGAGCGGACTTGCCGACCGCCCCCCCGAGCAACGCCAGAGTCGCCAAGACGATCCATGGATCACCGACCGAGAACCTCTGCGGCGCCAGCGCCAGCAGTTCCTGAATGTTCAGGGTGCCGAGTTGGACCACCAGAATGAACAGGCCGAAAGCAAGGAACACGTCGCCGATGCGGGTGACGACGAACGCCTTGAGCGCCGCGTTGCCGTTCTTGCGTTCGCTGTAATAGAAGCCGATCAGCAGGTAGCTGCACAGCCCCACGCCTTCCCAGCCGAAGTAGAGAAACAGCAGGTTATCGCCGAGGACCAGGAACAGCATGCTGGCGATGAACAGGTTGGTGTAGGCGAAGAAGCGGGAATAGCCGTTCTCGCCGCGCATGTACCAGGACGCGAACAGGTGGATCAGGAAACCAACGCCGGTGACCACGCCGAGCATGGTCACCGACAGGCCGTCCAGGTGCAGGGCGAAGTTCGGCGCGAAACCGTCGACGCTCATCCACTGCCAGAGCAGTTGGTTGAACACGCCATCGGCGGGCGGGTTGGTGTGGAACTGCAGGATGACCCAGGCGCTGGTGAGCGCCGAAAGGCCGACGGAACCCACGCCGATCAGTGCCGAGAGATTCTCCGAGAAGCGACCACGGGAGAACGACAGCAGCAGGAAGCCGATCAGCGGAAAGACGAAGGTGAGGAATAATAGGTTCATCCGCGCATCTCGCTGGCAGCGTCGACATCGAGGGTATGGAAACGGCGATAGAGCTGCAGCAGGATCGCCAGGCCAATGGAGGCTTCGGCGGCCGCGAGGGTGATCACCAGGATGAACATCACCTGACCATCGGCCTGCTGCCAGCGGCTACCGGCGACGATGAAGGCCAGTGCGGCGGCGTTCATCATGATCTCCAGGCTCATCAGTACGAACAGAATGTTGCGCCGCACCATCAGACCGGTCAGGCCGAGACAGAACAGGATGCCGGCGACGGCCAGGCCGTGTTCGAGGGGAATGGCTTGCATGGCGTTACTCCTTCGCTTCCTGGCGGCCGAGGTGGTAGGCGGCGACCAGCGCGGCCAGGAGCAGCATCGAGGCCAGCTCCACCACCAGCAGGTAGGGGCCGAACAGGCTGATGCCGACGGCTTTCGCATCGACGGTCGCTAGCCCCAGCGGCGCATTGCTCGGCTGTTTGAACAGCGCCCAGAGCAGTTGCAGCAGCAGTACGCCGGCAAGCAGAGACGGGCCGACCCACATGCCCGGTTTCAGCCAGACACGCTCCTGAGCCTCGCCCGCCGGACCGAGGTTGAGCATCATCACCACGAAGACGAAGAGCACCATGATGGCGCCGGCATAGACGATGATTTCAAGTGCGCCGGCGAACGGCGCGCCGAGGGCGAAGAAGCACAGTGCCACGGCGAGCAGCGACACCACCAGATACAGCAGTGCATGCACCGGGTTGCTGTTGGTGATCACCCGCAACGTCGCCACCACGGCGGCTCCCGCGGACAGATAGAACGCGAATTCCATGTTAAAAACTCCTCGAGACGGCTGCCCACGAGGTCCGGCAAGACTGGCGTGCGGACGACATGGGGGAAGGGGACACGATGACGGAAGGGCGCTTCATGGCAGCAGACCTTTCACGTTGATCGGCTCCGCTTCGTTCTGCGCGGCGCCCTTCGGTTTGCCGGCGATGGCCATCCCGGCGACACGGTAGAAGTTGTAGTCCGGGTACTTGCCTGGGCCGGAAATCAGCAGGTCTTCCTTCTCGTACACCAGGTCCTGGCGCTTGTACTCGCCCATCTCGAAATCGGGCGTGAGCTGGATGGCGGTGGTCGGGCAGGCCTCCTCGCACAGGCCACAGAAAATGCAGCGCGAGAAGTTGATGCGGAAGAACTCCGGATACCAGCGGCCGTCCTCGGCCTCGGTCTTCTGTAGGGAAATGCAGCCCACTGGACAGGCCACCGCACACAGGTTGCAGGCGACGCAGCGCTCCTCACCATCGGGATCGCGGGTCAGCACGATCCGGCCACGGTAGCGCGGTGGCAGGTAAACCGCTTCTTCGGGGTACTGCAGGGTGTCGCGCTTGCGGAAGGCGTGGCCGAAGACCATCACCAGACTACGCAACTGGGTCCAGGTGCCATGCAGCACGTCGAGGATATATCTCACATTCTTCTCCTTACTGGGCCGCGGCCAGCACCAAAGCGCCGGTCACCAGCAGGTTGAAAAGGGTCAGCGGCAGGCAGAACTTCCAGCTGAAGGCCATCACCTGGTCATAGCGCGGCCGGGGGAGGGAGGCGCGCAACAGGATGAAAAGCATGATGAAGAAGCCGGTTTTCAGGGCGAAGTAGATGAACGACAGCCAGGGCAGCGTCTCCAGAAACGGGCCGTGCCAGCCGCCGAAGAACAGCGTCACCAGCAGTGCCGAGACCAGTACGATGCCGATGTATTCACCGACGAAGAACATGCCCCATTTCATCCCGGCATATTCGATGTGGTAGCCGTCGGCCAGTTCCTGCTCGGCTTCCGGCTGATCGAACGGGTGACGGTGGGTTACCGCGACGCCAGCGATGAAGAACGTACAGAAGCCGAAGAACTGCGGAATGATGAACCACAGATTCTGGTGCTGATACTCGACGATGTCGCGCATGTTGAACGAGCCTACCTGGGCAACGATACCCATCAGCGCGAGACCCATGAAGACTTCGTAGGAGACCGTCTGCGCCGAGGCGCGCAGGCTACCCAGCAAGGCGAACTTGTTGTTGCTCGACCAGCCGGCGAAGAGCACCGCATAGACGGTCAGACCGGCCATGGCGAAGAAGAACAGCAGGCCGATGTTCAAATCGGCCACGCCCCAGGTCGGCGTGACCGGGACTACGGCGAAGGCCAGCAGCAGCGCACTCATCGCCACCACCGGAGCCAGCGTGAAGATGAACTTGTCGGCAAACGGCGGCGTCCAGTCTTCCTTGAAGAACATCTTGACCATGTCGGCACCGAGCTGGAAGGCCCCGAACGGGCCCACGCGGTTCGGCCCGTAGCGGTCTTGCCAGAGACCGAGCAGGCGGCGCTCGACGAAGCTCAGCAGCGCGCCGCTGACGACCACGATCAGCAGGATGACGATGGCCTTGAGTACGGCGATGAGGGTATCGACCACTTCTGGAGTCAGCCAGCTCATTGCGCAGCCTCCTGCAAGGCGGTGACTTCGGCGCCGGCGAGCAGCGGCGGAATGCCCGGCAGGCCGGTCGGCAGGCCGACGACACCGATCGCCAGCTCTTCGCGAACCTGTAACGGCAGGCGCAGGGCCTGGCCGTTGACGCTCAAACTGAGCAGCGCGCCGTCATTGACGCCCAGCCGGTCAGCTTCGGCCTTCGCCAGCGCGACGTAAGGCTGCGGCATGCGTTCCTGGATCGGTGCGGAACGCGAGGAGTTTTCCTCGCTGCCGAACAGGTGGTGCAACGGAACCGCCTGCCAGGTGCCTGGCGCAGGATTGAAGGCCGGGCCGACGCTGAACCACGGCAGGCTTTCGCCCTTGGCCTGGATCAGGCGCACGCCCGGATCGCCGGCACGCAGGTGACCGCCGACCTCGTCCTGAAACTTGTTCCAGGCCTGCGGCGAGTTCCAGCCCGGCGACCAGGCGAAGGGGATCTGCTGACGGTCTTCCGCGCTGCCCGAGTAGCCTTCCATGGAGAAGGCGAAGGCCGAGTCGACGTCCTGCGGAGCGCGGGGCTCGCTGACATTGATGTTGGCACGCATGGCGGTACGGCCGCTGTAGCGGTGCGGTTCGCGTGCCAGCTTGAGACCCTTGATACGGAACGAGGCGCTAGGCGCGGCGTCGACGATGCCGGCCAGTTGCGCGTTGCTGCTCGCGCAGGCCGCGGTGACTTCGTCCAGCTGCGTCCAGTCGACGGCCTTGCCCTGCAGCGTGCTGTGCAGTGCATGCAGCCAGCGCCAGCCTTCGCGGATCAGCACGTTGGAGTCATAGTAGGCCGGGTCGTAGACCTGGAAGAAGCGCTGCGCGCGGCCTTCCTGGCTGACCAGGGTGCCGTCGCCTTCGGCGAAACTGGCGACCGGCAGAACGAGGTCGGCCTTCACCAGCGTATCGGTCGCCTGGTGGTCGGCGACGATCACGACCTCGGCAGCGGCCAGCGCGGCGTCGACCCTGGCGGCATCGGCGCGGCGGTACAGGTCGTTCTCCAGAACCAGCACGGCGTTCGCCTGGCCACCCGTCAGCGCGTCGAGCGCCGCGTCCAGCGACTCGCCACCGAGCAGGGCCAGACCCATGCTGTTGGCCTCCGGAACGACCAGGCTGATCGAGGCGTTCTTGCCGCGATTCTTCAGGGCGTTGGCAAGGTTGCCGGCAGCCTGGATCAGTGCCTTGCTGCCCAAGGAAGCACCGGAGACGATCAGCGGGCGCTTGGCGGCGAGCAGGGCGTCGGCGATGCGCTGCACCAGTTCGCCGGCCTCGCTGTCCAGGCCTTCCACCGCCGGCGCGCTGGCATCCAGCGCGTGGGCGACGGCGAAACCCAGGCGGGCCAGGTCGTCCGGCGCGGCATGGACGCACTCTTCGGCCACGTCGTCGAGGCGGGTGGCGGAGACGCTGGCGATGAACAGCGGGTTGAGCGCGTGCTGCGCGACGTTCTGTACCGCCGCCATGTGCCAGTCCTGGATTTTCATCGAGGCGGCGATTTCCGTGGCCTTGCCTTTGACCGTCTGGCGCAGCGCCAGGGCGACGCGTGCGGCGGTCTGGGTCAGGTCTTCGCCGAGGACGAACACAGCGTCGTGTTCTTCGATCTCGCGCATCGACGGCACCGGCAGCGGGCCGTTCTGCAGGATGTCGCGAATCAGGCGGATGTTTTCCAGTTCGCCGGCGGCGATGCCGGAATAGAAGTTCTCCGCGCCGACCAGTTCGCGCAGGGCGAAGTTGCCTTCCAGGCTGGCGCGTGGCGAACCGATGCCTATCACGCGTTTGCCTTTGAGCAGTTCGGCGGCCTTGTCCAGCGCGGCATCGATGCCCAGGGTGGCGCCGCTTTCCAGCAGCGGCTGGCGGGGGCGATCGTTGCGGTTGACGTAGCCATAGCCGAAGCGGCCCCGGTCGCAGAGGAAGTACTGGTTCACCGAGCCGTTGAAGCGGTTCTCGATGCGGCGTACTTCGCCGTAGCGCTCGCCCGGGCTGGTGTTGCAGCCGCTGGAGCAGCCATGGCAGATGCTCGGGGCGAACTGCATGTCCCACTTGCGGTTGTAGCGCTCGGAGTGGGTCTTGTCGGTGAACCGAAGTACACGTTGTCGTGGGCGCCGTAGACACCCAGGTCGGTCCCGCCGGCATAGTCCTTGTAGTAGCGCACGCAGCGGTAGCAGGCGATGCAGCGGTTCATTTCGTGACCGATGAACGGGCCGAGTTCCTGGTTCTGGTGGGTGCGTTTGCTGAAGCGATAACGGCGCTGGTTGTGGCCGGTCATCACCGTCATGTCCTGCAGGTGGCAGTGACCGCCTTCCTCGCAAACCGGACAGTCATGCGGGTGGTTGGTCATCAGCCACTCGACGACGCTGGCGCGAAACGCCTTGGATTCATCGTCGTCGATGGAGATCCAGGTGTTGTCGGTGGCGGGTGTCATGCACGACATGACGATGCGCCCGCGCTTGTCGTTTTCGTCGCTGTACTGCTTCACCGCGCACTGGCGGCAGGCACCGACGCTACCGAGCGCGGGATGCCAGCAGAAATAGGGGATATCGAGGCCAAGGGACAGACAGGCCTGCAAGAGGTTGTCCGCTCCATCGACTTCGAAGTCTTTGCCGTCTACGTGGATAGTGGCCATGGCTAGATTTTCTTCGTTACCCGCCGAAGCGGGTTTGGCTAATGGAATTCTTTGCTGCCGTGCAGGGCGGTTGGGGAAATGGCGACTGCCAACGTCCTGCCCACCGCTACACGACACTCATCATGTTTCGTTACTGCAGCGTCTCCACCACCGAAGGTCTCGGCTCCTGCGGCGCACGTGCCACGCCGGCCTCGAACTCCTCGCGGAAGTACTTGATCGCGCTGCCTAAAGGCTCCACGGCTCCTGGCGCATGTGCGCAGAAGGTCTTGCCGGGGCCGAGGAAGTTGACCAACCCGAGCAGCGTGGCGATGTCTTCCGACGTGCCCTGTTTGCGCTCCAGCGCACGCAGGATCTTCACACTCCACGGTAGACCGTCACGGCACGGGGTACACCAGCCGCAGGATTCGCGGGCGAAGAACTCTTCCATGTTGCGCAGCAGGGAGACCATGTTGATGCTGTCGTCGATGGCCAGTGCCAGGCCGGTACCCATACGGGTGCCAACCTTGCCGATGCCGGCGGCGTACATCTGCGCATCCAGGTGCTCGGGCAGCAGGAAGCCGGTGCCGGCACCGCCGGGCTGCCAGGCTTTCAGCGTGTAGCCGTCGCGCATGCCGCCGGCGTAATCCTCGAACAGCTCCCGTGCGCTGATGCCGAACGGCAGTTCCCAAAGGCCGGGGTTCTTCACCTTGCCGGAGAAGCCCATCAGCTTGGTCCCCATGTCCTCGCTGCCTTCGCGGGCCAGGGATTTGTACCAATCGACGCCGTTGCCGATGATCGACGGCACGTTGCACAGAGTCTCGACGTTGTTCACGCAGGTCGGCTTGCCCCAGACGCCAACGGCAGCGGGGAAGGGCGGCTTGGAGCGCGGGTTGGCGCGGCGGCCTTCGAGCGAATTGATCAGTGCGGTTTCTTCGCCGCAGATGTAGCGGCCGGCGCCGGTGTGGACGAACAGCTCGAAGTCGAAGCCGCTGCCGAGAATGTTCTTGCCCAGCAGGCCGGCGGCGTTGGCTTCATCGATGGCGCGATTCAGGTTGGCGGCTGCGTCGACGTACTCGCCGCGCAGGAAGATGTAGCCGCGGTAGGCCTTGAGCGCGCGCGCACTGATCAGCATGCCTTCCACCAGCAGGTGCGGCAGCTGCTCCATGAGCATGCGGTCTTTCCAGGTGTTAGGTTCCATCTCATCCGCGTTGCACAGCAGGTAGCGGATGTTCATGGATTCGTCGGCAGGCATCAGCCCCCACTTCACCCCGGTGGGGAAGCCGGCACCGCCGCGCCCCTTGAGACCGGAATCCTTGACCGTCTGCACGATGTCGGCCTGGGCCATTTCGGCGAGGGCCTTGCGCGCAGCGCTGTAGCCGTCCTTGCGCTGGTATTCGTCGAGCCAGACGGGCTCGCCGTCATCGCGCAGGCGCCAGGTCAATGGATGGGTTTCCGCGTTGCGGGCGATCAGGTTGGCCGGGCCGAACGAAGTGAGCTTCTTCATGGGTAGCTCTCCAGTAGGGTGCCGACGCCGTCGGCCTGCACGCCGCCGAAGGTGTCGTCGTCGATCATCAGCGCGGGAGCCTTGTCGCAGTTGCCCAGGCAGCAGACGGGCAACAGCGTGAAGCGACCGTCCGGCGTGGTTTCACCCAGCCCGATGCCCAACTGGCGGGAAATGCTTTGCACCACACTCTCATGGCCGCCGACGAAGCAGGTCATGCTGTCGCAGACGCGGATCACGTGGCGTCCGACCGGCTGGCGGAAGATCTGGCTATAGAAGGTGGCGACGCCTTCGACGTCGCTGCCGGGAATGCCGAGGATTTCGGCGATCGCCGGAATCGCGCCGTCGGGCACCCAGCCGCGCTGTTTCTGGACGATCTTCAGCGCTTCGATGGAAGCGGCACGCGAGTCTTCGTAATGATGCAGTTCATGCTCGATGGCAGAGCGTTCGGCTTCGCTGAGTACGAAGCGGTCAGACTGGATGAGGGTCGTGGTAGTCATATCAGCGGTCCACGTCGGCCATGACGAAATCGATGCTGCCCAGATACGCGATCAGGTCAGCCACCATGCTCCCGCGGATCACCGAGGGAATCTGTTGCAGGTGGGCGAAGCTCGGCGTCCGGATGCGTGTGCGGTAGCTCATGGTGCTGCCATCGCTCGTCAGGTAGTAACTGTTGATGCCCTTGGTCGCCTCGATCATCTGGAAGGCTTCGTTGGCCGGCATGACCGGGCCCCAGGAGACCTGCAGGAAGTGGGTGATCAGGGTTTCGATGTGCTGCAGCGTGCGCTCTTTGGGCGGCGGCGTGGTCAGCGGATGATCGGCCTTGTACGGGCCTTCCGGCATGTTCTTCAGGCACTGCTGGATGATGCGGAGGCTCTCGCGCATTTCGCCCATTTTGACCATGCAGCGGTCGTAGGCATCGCCATTGGCGGCCAGCGGCACTTCAAACTCGAAGTTTTCGTAACCCGAGTAGGGGCGCGCCTTGCGCAGGTCGAAATCACAGCCCGTGGCGCGCAGGCCGGCACCGGTAACGCCCCAATCGAGGGCTTCCCTGGTGTTGTAGGCGGCGACGCCGATCGTGCGCCCCCTCAGGATGCTGTTGCGAAGCGCGGCCTTCTCGTACTCGTCGAGACGCTTGGGCATCCAGTCGAGGAACTCCTGGACCAGCGTGTCCCAGCCGCGGGGGAGATCGTGGGCGACCCCGCCGATGCGATACCAGGCTGGGTGCAGGCGGAACCCGGTGATCGCTTCCACCACCTTGTAGGCGCGCTGGCGGTCGGTGAAGGTGAAGAACACCGGAGTCATCGCACCCACGTCCTGGATGTAGGTGCCCAGGTACAGCAGGTGGTTAAGGATGCGGAAGAACTCCGCCATCATGATGCGGATGACGTCGACCCGTTGCGGCACTTTGATCCCGGCGAGCTTCTCCACCGAGAGCACGTAGGGGAGGTTGTTCATCACCCCGCCCAGATAGTCGATACGGTCGGTGTAGGGAATGAAGCTGTGCCACGACTGGCGCTCGGCCATCTTCTCCGCGCCGCGGTGGTGGTAGCCGATCTCCGGCACGCAGTCGATGATCTCTTCGCCGTCCAGTTGCAGGATGATGCGGAACGCACCGTGCGCCGAAGGGTGGTTCGGGCCGAGGTTGAGGAACATGTAGTCCTCATTCTCGCCGTGGGTCTTCATGCCCCAGTCTTCGGGCTTGAAGCGCAGCGCTTCCTGCTCCAGATCCTGCTTGGCGACGGACAGGCTGTAGGGATCGAACTCGGTGGCGCGCGCCGGATAGTCCTTGCGCAGCGGGTGGCCTTGCCAGGTGGGCGGCATCAGCAGACGGGTCAGATGCGGGTGGCCGCGGAAAGTGATCCCGTAGAGATCCCATACCTCACGCTCATACCAGTTGGCGTTTGGCCAAATCCCGGTTGCGCTGGGCAGGCTGAGATCGCCTTCTGACAGCGCGACCTTGATCATGATGTCGCTGTTACGTTCCAGCGACATCAGGTGGTAGAACACGCTGAAATCGGCGCCCGGCAAGCCACGGCGGTGGGTCCGCAGGCGCTCGTCCATACCGTGCAGGTCGTACAGCATCACGTACGGCTTGTTCACCTGGCGGAGAAAAGTCAGTACGTCGATCAGCCGTTCGCGCGCCACCCAGAGAACCGGCATGCCGGTGCGGGTGGATTGCACGGTGAAGGTGTCGGCGCCGAAGCGCGCATTCAGTTCGACGACGATGTCTTGGTCGTCAGCCTTGTAAGGCGGGATGTACAGAACGCTGTCTGCAGTCATGGTCTCGATCGCTATCGGTCAACGTCAGGTATGAAGGTGCGCTTTCGCGGGAAAGCGCGGGTTCACACGTCGTCGGGGCTGCGCAGGTTGGTGACCTGGATACGCTGCTCGCGGCGCTGCTCCTTTTGCGAAGGCATCTCGGCGCGATAAACGCCTTGATCGCCAACGACCCAGGACAACGGGCGACGCTCCTTGCCGATGGATTCTTGCAGCAGCATCAGGCCTTGCAGGAATGCTTCGGGACGGGGCGGGCAGCCGGGTATGTAGACGTCAACAGGCAGGAACTTGTCCACCCCCTGAACGACCGAGTAGATATCGTACATACCGCCGGAATTGGCGCAGGAGCCCATGGAGATGACCCATTTGGGTTCGAGCATCTGCTCATAGAGACGCTGGATGACGGGCGCCATCTTGATGAAGCAGGTACCGGCAATGACCATGAAGTCGGCCTGGCGCGGTGATGCGCGAATCACTTCGGCACCGAATCGGGCGATGTCATGGGGGGCGGTGAAGGCCGTGGTCATCTCCACATAGCAGCAGGACAAACCGAAGTTGTACGGCCACAGTGAGTTCTTGCGACCCCAGTTGACCGCGCCATTCAGCACGTCCTCGAGCTTGCCCATGTAGATGTTGCGATGAACCTGATCTTCGACAGGATCGGTTACGGTCTCCCGCTGGCCGATTGGATACTGGTCGTTGACCGCATCCGGATCGATCCGAGTAAGTTTGTATTGCATCGCCAAAGCCTCATTGTTTTAGCTTCGCCTGCCGCTTGCGACGGCTTTCGGGAGCCCAATCGAGCGCACCGATCCGCCAAAGGTAGACAAGACCTGCCAACAGAATTGCTATGAAAACAGTAGCTTCTATGAGGCCAGCCCAGCCGCTTTCGCGAACGGACACCGACCAGGCGAAGAGAAAGAGTGCTTCAACGTCGAAGATCACGAAAAGCATCGCGACCAGATAGAATTTTGCCGACAAGCGCAGACGCGCATTGCCGGTGGGAACGACACCCGCTTCGAAGGGCTCGTTCTTGCTGTGACCGAAAGCTTTGCTGCCCAGAAGGCTGGAGACACCGAGCATGAAGGCGCAGAGGCCGAAGACACCCAGAAAGAAAACAGCGAATGCCCAGTTGTGAGGCATCGTGGAAACTGCATCAGGCATGCCAGACTCCTCGTTGGGACGGCTTTTGAATTATTCGGACAGGTTCGGTCTTCAGACTTGGAGCGGGATTTTATGCGTTTATCCGGTCTTAAGTAAATTTTTCTCGGAATCAAATATCGAACAATCTGTTCTGTCCGCACTTGTTGATAAAAATTCCTATTAAATAAGGTGCTAGACCGGACCACCCGTGTGGGCTTGGCGTTGTAAGGCATTATGCCGCAGCGCTATAAAAATGGGACAAAAAAACGCCCCAGATTGAAGCCTGGGGCGTTTTTATTTCCTGCGGATCAACCGATCAGTGGAACTGATTCATCGTGTTGTCCTTACCGCCCGCCTTGAGTGCGGCTTCACCGGCGAAGTATTCCTTGTGGGCGTCGCCCATGTCGGAACCGGCCATGTTCTGGTGCTTCACGCAGGCGATGCCCTGGCGGATTTCTTGGCGCTGGACGCCCTTGACGTAGGCCAGCATGCCCTGGTCCGCGAAGTACCCTTTCGCCAGGTTGTCGGTGGACAGCGCGGCGGTGTGGTAGGTCGGCAGGGTGATCAGATGGTGGAAGATGCCTGCTTCGGCGGCAGCGTCACGCTGGAAGGTGCGGATCTTCTCGTCAGCGATCTGAGCCAGCTCGGTTTCGTCGTAGTCGACGCTCATCAGCTTGGCGCGATCGTAGGCAGACACGTCCTTGCCTTCTGCGACGAAGGCGTCGAACACCTGCTGACGGAAGTTCAGCGTCCAGTTGAACGACGGGCTGTTGTTGTAAACCAGCTTGGCGTTCGGAATCACTTCGCGGATGCGGTTGACCATCGCGGCGATCTGGCCTACGTGCGGCTTTTCGGTTTCGATCCACAGCAGGTCGGCACCGTTTTGCAGCGAGGTGATGCAGTCCAGTACGCAACGGTCTTCGCCGGTGCCTTTGCGGAACTGGAAGAGGTTGCTCGGCAGGCGCTTGGGACGCAGCAGCTTGCCTTCGCGCTTGATGACCACATCGCCATTGCCCAGCTCGCTGGCGCTGATCTCTTCGCAGTCGAGGAACGAGTTGTACAGGTCACCCAGGTCGCCCGGCTCGTTGGTCACGGCGATCTGCTTGGTCAGGCCGGCACCCAGCGAGTCGGTACGCGCAACGATCACACCGTCGTCGACGCCCAGTTCGAGGAAGGCGTAGCGAACCGCGTTGATCTTGGCAAGGAAGTCGGCATGGGGAACGGTCACCTTGCCGTCCTGGTGGCCGCACTGCTTCTCGTCCGAGACCTGGTTTTCGATCTGGATGCAGCAGGCGCCCGCTTCGATCATCTTCTTGGCGAGCAGATACGTGGCTTCCGGGTTGCCGAAACCGGCGTCGATGTCGGCGATGATGGGTACTACGTGGGTCTCGTAGTTGTCGATCTGCGACTGGATTTCGCTGGCTTTGGCGTTGTCATCGGCAGCGCGGGCGGCGTCCAGGGCGGTGAACAGCAGGTCGAGTTCGCGGGCGTCCGCCTGGCGCAGGAAGGTGTACAGCTCCTCGATCAGCGCAGCTACCGAGGTTTTTTCGTGCATGGACTGGTCGGGCAGCGGGCCGAACTCGGAACGCAGCGCGGCAACCATCCAGCCGGACAGGTAGAGGTAGCGCTTGTTGGTAGTCTTGAGGTGCTTCTTGATCGAAATCAGCTTCTGCTGACCGATGAAGCCGTGCCAGCAGCCTAGCGACTGGGTGTAGACGGAGGAGTCGGCGTCGTACTCTTCCATGTCCTTGCGCATGATCGCGGCGGTGTACTTGGCGATGTCCAGCCCGGTCTTGAAGCGGTTCTGGGTGCGCATGCGGGCAACGAATTCGGGGTTGATGGCGCTCCAGCTGCTGCCTGCCTTTTCTTTGAGAGCGGCGACGGCCTTGATGTCGTTTTGATAAGCGGACATGGTCGATCCTTTCGAAATAGAGAATGGGTGAGCGCGGGGCGCTGCCACTCGAAACCTGTGTGCTGAAGTCAATGGGTTCGGGTGCTCGGGCTACTGCGTCGAGGAATCGACTAGGCGAGGTTGCTGCTGGAGGAGGGGGAACGAGCAGGGCGGGCTGCATTCTGGCGGTTTGCCCGAACCGACCGCGCGGTTCGCCGACAGAGCATTCTGTCCATCTCGTTGTAACGCCAAGCGCTTCCCCGTCCCTCAGGACGACTTCGTTCCAGTCGCAACCTCGTCAAACTGCCTTGTGGGCGGCGCAGACACGGGACGGCTCGACTGGTTGGCCTGAGCGCGTCCCGGGAGACCTCTTTCGAGGCCCCTGGCTAGCGGGAGCGAGGCCATCATGCCCCTGGCAAAAACGTTCGTCAAACACTTTTGTAGTGTTTTTTTGAGGCTACTACAAAAGTCTGACGAGGGCTGGAGATGACTGATCAGTCGAGAGTCTCGACCTTCACGCGAAGGGTCATGTCGTCCTGCCCCTGGGTGGAATAACGTTGCGCAAAACCCTGCTGGTCCGCCTGACTGCCCTGGCTCACGCCACCCAGTGGCAACCATTCGCCGAGCCGTCCGCTGATGCGGGTTTCGGTGCTTTGGATGTCGATGGCGCCAGGCTGGCGCTGCGAGAGGCGATCCCGGTTGCTGCTGATGTTCAGGTGTACGGTGTCGCCCGTCAGGCTGGCGGTGACGTAGAAACCCTGGGTGACGTTGCGGTACTGGGTGTCCTGATACACCTGTCCGTAGGGGCCGGTACTCGTCGTTGTGAGCGGCACGCTCTGGCCGATCTGGATCAGCGCCGGATAGCCTTCGGTTGCCTGCACCTGTTGCACGCCATCGCCGCGGCTTTCGGTACTGTGGCGGATGATCCGCACCTGGTCTCGGCCATTCACTTCGCCACGTCCGCTCTCGACGGAAACGCCGCCGGCGCTGGCCGAAGCATCCACGCGGTAACCGCGGTCATCGCGCGAACTGGCTTCCTGGGTGTCGACGCTTATCAGCAGCCGGCGCGGCTGGGTATCCAGCTGGCCGAGCAACCCGCGCAACTCCTGAATTTTCTCCGGCGGCGCGTTGACGACCAACTGGTTGCCGTAAGCGCTCACCTTGCCTTCCTGGCCGAGCACCGAGCGCGCGGTGGGCAGCACGTCCTCGGCTGTGCGGAAGTTCAGCTGAATGATCTCGGTGGCGGCCTGCGCAGGCACGGCAGCGGCGAGCAGCAGAGCAGCCAAGAGAGTGCGAGGCGTCATAGCAGAAAACTCCGCAGATCAGGATCGAGTGTGCTGGTGTTCCATGCCTGGTCGAACTGCGCCTGGCGCAGCCGCACCTGGGTGACATCGCGATAACGGACGTGACCTGCGTATTGATCGAGCTCGGGGCGCAGCAGCAGCCCGCAGTCGTCGGCGATGAGGAAGGCGCACTCTTCGTTGGGGTAGTCGGGATGCAGCTTGCGTATCTGGCAGTTGCTCGACAGGCGCCGGCTGAGGTTCAACAGGCGATGACCCTCCTTCACGGTGCGGCTGGAGTCGCGTAGGAGGATGCGCAGGTGATTCCGCGGATGAGCCAGGAGGAAACGTGTGCAGGCTTCCTGGATGCTGCTGTGGTTGTACAGCCAGGGCTCGAGGTCACTGCTGTACAGGCACAGCGCGCGGCGCGCCTGCTGCAGAAGGGCGGTGGCATGGCGGCGCGCCTCGTCCGGCGTGCGGAACGCCTGCAGTTCGGTGGTCTGGTTGAGCGTGAACGGCGCAGCTTCCCAGCGCTCCGCCTCGGGGAAGTCGGGAAGGGGATTGTGCACATCGAAGCGTCCCGGCGACTGGAATTCGATAGCGGGAAGGTCGCTCGGCTCGTCAGGCAACTCCAGGGCGTCGTTCATGCGAATCCTCAGTGGCTGCGGCGCACCATGTCGATGTGCGGGATGCCGGCTTCGAGGTACTCACTGCCGACGATCTCGAAGCCCAGGCGCTCGTAGAATGGCGCCGCATGGACCTGCGCACTGAGCATCTGCTCCTTCAGCCCGAGGCGTTCTGCCTCCGCCAGCACCGCGCGCATCAGCGCGTCGCCCACTTTCAACCCGCGCCAATCGCGCAGCACGGATACCCGGCCGATATGGCCGTTGGACAGCAGGCGCGCGGTACCGATCGGGTAGTCGCCTTCGACGGCGAGGAAATGTACAGCGCTCGCGTCGTCCGAATCCCATTCCAGTTCCGGCGGCACCGCCTGTTCGGCGATGAACACGCTTTCGCGGATACGTCTTAGCTCGGCATTTTCCTTCTGCCAGTCGGCGACACGAACATGGATGTTACTCATCGGCAAACTCCAGACTTCCCTGTTTGACCAACTCCCACAGGAGATTACGCCCGTCGTCGTCGGCAAGCCATTGTGCGAGATTTTCCTGGTGCAGGGCGTCGCAGGCGCAGACCAGCTTCAGCAGTTCCAGCAGGTGTTCGGGCAACAGACGGCTCTGTCCGCTGGCGAACAGCAACAGGCCGATATCGACCTGGCTCCAGGCCATGCGCGCGCTGGGGTTGCGGATCAGCACGGCGCCATCCTCAAGGGCCTGGAGGAAATCGCGCTCGGAGAGCTCTTCGCCGGCGACGAGTTCCGGGTAGCGCGGCTCCGTCATGAACTGGCCGAACCAAGTCAGCAGCAGGCGCTCGTCGCCCATGTGCTCGTCCAGCAGCGATTTCAGACGCTGCAGGGCGTCCATCTGGATCTGGTGCGGGTCGCTGACCGGCGCGATGTCGGCGTCGCCGTAGCGGTCTTCGTCCGGGAGGAACTGGGCGAGGAAATCGGTGAAGTGGGTCAGTACTTCGGCAGCGCTGGGGGCGCGGAAGCCCACGGAATAGGTCATGCACTCATCCACCGCGGTACCGAAATGTGCCAGGCGCGGGGGCAGGTAGAGCATGTCGCCGGGCTCCAGTACCCAGTCGTCGGTCTCGTCGAAATCGGCGAGGATGCGCAGGTCGGCATGATCGAGCATCGAGCTGTCGCTGTCGCACATCTGGCCGATCTTCCAGCGTCGCTGACCCTGTGCTTGCAGCAGGAACACGTCGTAGTTGTCGAAATGCGGGCCCACGCCGCCGCCGGGCGCGGCATAGCTGATCATTACATCGTCGATGCGCCAGCTCGGCAGGAAGTGGAAGTGTTCGCGCAGCTCGGCGACTTCCGGAACGAACTGGTCGACGGCCTGCACCAGCAGTGTCCAGTCACGCTCGGGCAGTTTCTGGAAGGCGTCCTCGGCGAACGGGCCGCGGCGCAGTTCCCAGGGCCGCTCGCCGTGCTCGATGACCATCCGCGACTCGACCTGCTCCTCCAGAGCCAGGCCGGCCAACTCGTCCGGAGACAGCGGGCTTTCGAAGTTGGGGATGGCCTGACGGATCAGTAGCGGCTTCTTTTGCCAGTAGTCACGGAGGAATTCACGCGCGCTGATGCCGCCGAGGATTTGCAGGGGAAGATCGGAAGTCATGGTTTTGCCTATGCAAATAAAAACGCCCGGGCACTGCCGGGCGTGCAGAAAAAGTGAGGCGGGTCAGATGCGCTTGGCCTGGGCCACGGCATTGCCGATGTAGGTGGCTGGCGTGAGCTTGCGCAGCTCGGCCTTGGCGTCTTCCGGCATTTCAAGCCCGTCGATGAAAGTCTGCAGCGCCTCCGGGCTGATGCCCTTGCCGCGGGTCAGCTCCTTGAGTTTCTCGTAAGGATTCTCGATGGCGTAGCGGCGCATGACGGTCTGGATCGGCTCGGCGAGCACTTCCCAGCAGGCGTCCAAATCCTCGGAAATACGTTGAGGATTGAGCTCCAACTTACTGATTCCCTTCAAGCTCGCCTCGTACGCGATGACGCTATGGGCGAAGCCGACACCGAGGTTGCGCAGCACGGTGGAGTCGGTCAGATCGCGTTGCCAACGGGACACCGGCAGCTTGCTGGCCAGGTGCTGGAGCAGCGCGTTGGCGATGCCGAGGTTGCCCTCGGAGTTCTCGAAGTCGATCGGGTTGACCTTGTGCGGCATGGTCGACGAACCGATCTCGCCGGCGATGGTGCGCTGCTTGAAGTAGCCCAGGGAGATATAGCCCCAGATGTCGCGGTCGAAGTCGATGAGGATGGTATTGAAGCGCGCGGTGGCGTCGAACAGCTCGGCGATGTAGTCGTGCGGCTCGATCTGCGTGGTGTATGGGTTCCACTGCAGGCCGAGATCCTGCTCGATGAACTCGCGGGCATTAGCCTCCCAGTCGATGGCCGGATAGGCCGACAGGTGCGCGTTGTAGTTGCCCACTGCACCGTTGATCTTGCCCAGCAGCGGCACGCCGGCGACCTGGGCGATCTGGCGCTCCAGGCGATAGACCACGTTCGCCAGTTCCTTGCCGAGGGTGGTCGGTGAGGCCGGCTGGCCGTGTGTGCGCGAGAGCATTGGCACGTCGGCGAACTTCACCGCCAGTTCGCGGATCGACGCGGCCACCTGGCGCATCAGCGGCAGCAGCACGGTGTCGCGGCCTTCGCGGAGCATCAGGGCGTGGGACAAGTTGTTGATGTCCTCGCTGGTGCAGGCGAAATGGATGAACTCGCTGACCTTGGCCAGCTCCGGCAGCTTCGCCGCCTGCTCCTTGAGCAGGTACTCCACCGCCTTAACGTCGTGATTGGTGGTGCGTTCGATTTCCTTGATGCGCTCGGCGTGTTCGAGCTGGAAATCCTCGGCCAGCCGATCGAGCAGCGCGTTGGCTTCGGCCGAGAACGGCGCGACTTCGGCGATGCCAGAGTGGGCGGCCAGGCGTTGTAGCCAGCGGACCTCGACCTGTACGCGGAAACGGATCAGGCCGTATTCACTGAAGATCGGGCGCAGAGCGCTGGTTTTGCCGGCGTAGCGGCCATCGACGGGGGAAACCGCGGTGAGCGAGGAAAGCTGCATGAGGCGTTCTCGGACGGTCGGGGCAGGAAATGGGGCGCGTATCATACACGAATCGGCCGACCTGCCGACCGCGTGCCCCGACGGTCAGTTACGCAGCAGTGGGTAGAGCTCGGCCAGCAGCTTGCGACGGCTGAACACCAGTTGCCACCGGTGCCCGCCCAGTTGTCGCCACAGGCGCGCGGAGCGAATACCGGCGAGGAGCAGGGCACGGATCTTCGAGGCGTTACTGCTCTGTTGCAGGAAGCGCATGTCGCCGTGTACCTGGATGCGCTGGCGGAAGGTGCTCAGGGTGTCCTGGTAGAGCCCGCCGCAGGCCGCGATGACGTTGTCGTGGACGAGCCCGAAGTGCTGCACTTGCAGCTGAATCTGGTCGAGCCGGGTGCCGATGGTCTCGAGCATGTCGTCGCGCTTGGCCAGCTTGCGCTCGAGGCCGAGCAGGGCGAGCGAGTAGCGCAGCGGTTCGCGCTGCAGACTGTTTGGGTCGCGTTCCAGGGCACTGGCCAAAGCGCGATAGCCGTCGCGCAGGCTGAGATCGTCGCCGCCGTAGACGTCCAGCGTGCTTTGCGGATCGCGCACCAGCAGACTGCCGAGCAGGCAACCGAGGGCACCTTCGTTGACCTGACCAGTTTTGGCGATCCGGTCGGCGAGCGCGGCAGCGCTGAACACCGCTCCCAGAGCGACCAGCTGTTCCTGTGTCGGCGTCATGCGTGTTCCTCGGTGCAGGGTTCGGCGATTTCGATGACGCCGCCGCCGAGGCAGACTTCGCCGTCGTAGAACACCACCGACTGACCCGGCGTCACGGCGCGCTGGGGCTCTTCGAACACGGCTCGATAGCCGTCGGGCGTACGTTCCAGCGTGCAGGCCTGATCCGACTGGCGATAGCGGACCTTGGCAGTCAACGCTCGTGGTGCGGCGCCGAGCTCGATCGGGTTGACCCAGAAGATTTCGCTGGTGAGCAGGGCGCCGGAAAACAGCAGCGGGTGGTCATTGCCCTGGCCGACGATCAGCACATTGCGCTCCAGATCCTTGGCGAGCACATACCAGGGTTCGTCGCCGGCATCCTTCAGGCCGCCGATACCCAGGCCCTGACGCTGGCCGATGGTGTGGTACATGAGCCCTGCGTGCCGGCCGATGACCTCGCCGCGGGTGGTCTGGATTTCGCCCGGTTGAGCCGGCAGATACTGCTTGAGGAAGTCGGAGAAACGCCGCTCGCCAATGAAACAGATGCCGGTGGAGTCCTTCTTCTTCGCCGTCGCCAGCCCGTGCATTTCGGCGATCGCGCGCACTTCTGCCTTTTCCAACTCGCCAACCGGGAACAGCGTGCGGGCGATCTGCTCGCCGCCAACGGCGTGGAGGAAGTAGCTCTGGTCCTTGTTCGGATCGAGGCCCTTGAGCAACTGGGTCTGCCCATCCGCATCGCGCCGGCGTACGTAATGGCCGGTGGCGATCAGGTCGGCGCCCAGCATCAGTGCGTAGTCGAGGAAGGCCTTGAACTTGATTTCGCGGTTGCACAGGATGTCCGGGTTCGGCGTACGCCCGGCCTTGTACTCGGCGAGGAAGTGCTCGAAGACGTTGTCCCAGTATTCGGCGGCGAAGTTCGCGGTGTGCAGCTTGATGCCGATCCGGTCGCACACCGCCTGAGCGTCGGCGAGGTCTTCACGTGCGGTGCAGTACTCGCTGCCGTCGTCCTCCTCCCAGTTCTTCATGAACAGACCTTCCACCTGGTAGCCCTGCCTGAGCAGGAGGAGGGCGGAAACCGAGGAGTCCACGCCGCCGGACATGCCGACGATGACGCGCGTATGGGCTGGATCGTGCATAGGTTCGGGTTTGACGGCCACAAAAAGGAAGAATTCTAACAGGCGGACGGCCCCAGGGCGATCAGGTGGACGTGCGGATCAGCGCCAGTGGAAAGCGCTCGCCACCGAGGTAGTCGTCGATGCAGCGAACTACCAGCTCGCTGCGCCAGCGCTCGGGCACGGCGGCGAGCTCGTCTCGGGTCATCCAGCGCGGACCGATGATGCCGTGGTCCAGCGGCGAATCAGGCAGGTGGCGCAACGGCCGCGCGGCGAAGCAGACGCGCTGGTAGGTCACGCCGTTGCTCGGTGCGGTATACAGATAGATGCCGGTGACGGCAGTCAGCTCGACCTCCCAGCCGGTTTCCTCGAGCGTTTCGCGCACGGCGGCCTGAAGCAGGCTTTCGTTGGCTTCGAGGTGGCCCGCCGGCTGGTTGAGGACGGCTTTCTCGCCGGCGAACTCTTCTACCAGCAGGAAACGTCCCTGGTCTTCGACGACGGTGGCGACGGTGATGTGCGGATTCCAATCCATAGGGATGACCTCTGTAGGGGGACCGGGCGATCATGATCGCCCGGAAACAAAACCCCGGCACGTGGCCGGGGTTCTGGTGGAACGGCGCGGCCTTCGCCGTCAGCCCCGGATCAGGGCGTCGATCGCGGCGTTGAAGGTCTTGCTCGGGCGCATGACCTGGCTGGTCAGTTCCGGGTTGGAACGGTAGTAGCCGCCGATGTCCACCGGCGAACCCTGGACCGCATTCAGCTCGGCGACAATGGTCGCTTCCTGCTCGGCCAGGGTGCTGGCGAGCTTGCTGAAGTGCTCGCGCAGCGCGGCGTCTTCGGTCTGGCTTGCCAGTGCCTCGGCCCAGTAGAGTGCCAGGTAGAAGTGGCTGCCACGGTTGTCCAGCTCGCCGGTCCTGCGCGAAGGCGACTTGTTGTTGTCGAGCAGCTTGCCGGTCGCGGCGTCGAGGGTGGTGCCCAGCAACTTGGCTTTCCGGTTGTCGGTCTTGATCCCGGTTTCCTCAAGGGACACGGCCAGCGCCAGGAACTCGCCAAGCGAATCCCAGCGCAAGTGGTTTTCCTCTATCAACTGCTGGACATGCTTGGGCGCTGAACCACCGGCACCGGTTTCGTACATGCCACCGCCAGCCATCAGCGGAACGATGGAAAGCATCTTCGCCGAAGTGCCCAGCTCCATGATCGGGAACAGGTCGGTCAGGTAGTCACGCAAGACGTTGCCGGTCACCGAGATGGTGTCCTTGCCGCGGATCATGCGCTCCATGCTGAAACGGATGGCTTCGTTGTAGTCCATGACGCGGATGTCGAGACCGTCCAGGTCATGCTCCTGCAGATAGGCCTCGACCTTCAGCTTCAACTGGCGGTCATGCGCACGCTCCGGGTCGAGCCAGAACACCGCCGGGGTGCCGGATTGGCGGGCGCGGGTAACGGCCAGCTTTACCCAGTCCCGGATCGGAGCGTCCTTGGTCTGGCAGGCACGCCAGATATCGCCGGCCTCGACTTCGTGCTGGATCTTTACGGTGCCGTCGGCAAGCACGACGCGCATGATGCCGTCGACCTTCATTTCGAAGGTCTTGTCGTGGGAGCCGTACTCCTCGGCCTTCTGCGCCATCAGGCCGACGTTCGGCACTGAACCCATGGTGGTCGGATCGAACGCGCCGTTGGTTTTGCAGAAGTTGATCATTTCCTGGTAGATGCGCGCGTAGGTGCTTTCCGGCATCACCGCCTTGGTGTCTTTCTGCTTGCCGTCGCGGCCCCACATCTGACCGGAGTTGCGGATCATCGCCGGCATCGAGGCATCGACGATGACGTCGCTCGGGATATGCAGGTTGGTGATGCCCTTGACCGAGTCGACCATCGCCATCTCAGGTCGGTGGCTGTACACCTCGTGGATGTCGTGGAGAATCTCTTCCTGCTGTGAGGCAGGCAGCGACTTGATCTTGTCGTAAACGCTGGACAGGCCGTTGTTCGGGTTCACGCCCAGCTCTTCGAAGAGCGCGCCGTGTTTTTCGAACACATCCTTGTAATACACGCTAACGGCGTGACCGAAAACAATCGGGTGGGACACCTTCATCATGGTCGCCTTGACATGCAGGGACCACATCACGCCGGTCTCCTTGCAGTCTTGCAGGGTCTTCTCGAAGAAGACGCGCAGTTTCTTGCAGCTCATGAACATGCCGTCGAAGACTTCGCCTTCCTTCAGGCTCAGTTGCTTCTTGACCTCAACCTTGCCGTCCTTGCCGACAAACTCGATGCGTACGTCACCGGCCTGGGCCATGGTGAAGGACTGCTCGCTGGAAAAGAAGTCGCCGCCGCGCATGTAGTCCGCATGCGACTGCGAAGCCATGCTCCACTTGCCCATCGAGTGTGGATGCTTGCGTGCGTAGGCCTTGACCGCGGCCGGGGCGCGGCGATCGGAGTTGCCTTCGCGCAACACGGGGTTCACGGCGCTGCCAAGCACCTTGCTGTAGCGCGCGCGGATTTCCTTTTCCGCCTCGGTCTGCGGATCTTCAGGAAAGTCTGGAACGGCGAAGCCCTGCGCCTGCAACTCGGCGATAGCGCCCTTGAGTTGCGGCACGGAGGCGCTGATGTTCGGCAGTTTGATGATGTTGGCGTCAGGCGAGGTGGCCAGGACTGCCAACTGAGCGAGTTCGTCTTCCACCGGCTGGCTGCTGTCGAGCTGGTCAGCGAAGCTTGCAATGATGCGCCCGGCCAGAGAGATGTCGCGGGTTTCGACGTCTATATCGGCAGAGGCCGCGAAGGCCTTGACGATGGGCAAAAGTGAGTAGGTTGCAAGAGCGGGGGCTTCGTCGGTGAAGGTGTAGGTGATCTTCGAGCGGGTGGGCATTGGCGAGAACTCTCTCTTTATTGAGCGTGCACAGAATCTCGAGGCGCGCCGGATAGACGCTTTCGCTCAGGTTTGAGTCGAAAATTCGAGAATTGCCGTAGGTGATGTTGATGGCACCAGGTAGAGCGTGTGCGGTCGGATCTTGTTGGCGATTCGGCCGTCGCGAGGCCGGACCACCTTGTTCCAGGTGTCTCGGCTCTCGATGACTCTTTAGTCATGGCCGCAGTATACCATTGCGTGATTCGTCGGGAGCTTGCCAGGGCCTGATGATTAGACTAAGGAATACAGTTCGGCTCGGCGCAGGTGGGCTACGCTGAACACCTGCCTGAGGTTAACCACAACGTGGAGTACAGCATGGGATATCAAAAGATTCAGGTGCCGACCGATGGTGTGAAAATCACCGTAAACGCCGATAACACCCTGAATGTGCCGAATAATCCGATTATTCCCTTCATCGAGGGCGATGGCATCGGTGTCGATATCAGTCCGGTGATGATCAAGGTCGTCGATGCCGCCGTCGCGAAGGCTTACGGCGGCGAGCGCAAGATTTCCTGGATGGAAGTCTATGCCGGCGAGAAGGCGACGCAGGTCTACGATCAGGACACCTGGCTGCCCAAGGAAACTCTCGAGGCCGTTCGCGACTTCGTCGTTTCGATCAAAGGCCCTTTGACCACACCGGTCGGCGGCGGCATTCGCTCGCTCAACGTCGCGCTGCGGCAAGAACTGGATCTCTACGTCTGCCTGCGTCCGGTGCGCTGGTTCGAGGGCGTGCCGAGTCCGGTGAAGAAGCCGGGCGACGTCGAGATGACGATCTTTCGCGAGAACTCCGAAGACATCTATGCCGGCATCGAGTGGAAGGCCGGATCGCCCGAGGCGACCAAGGTCATCAAGTTCCTCAAGGAAGAGATGGGCGTCACCAAGATCCGTTTCGACCAGGACTGCGGAATCGGCATCAAGCCGGTATCGAAGGAAGGTACCCAACGCCTGGTACGCAAGGCGCTGCAATACGTCGTGGATAATGACCGCGAGTCGCTGACCATTGTCCACAAAGGCAACATCATGAAGTTCACCGAAGGTGCCTTCAAAGACTGGGGCTACGAAATCGCCAAGAACGAGTTCGGCGCGGAGCTTCTCGATGGAGGCCCCTGGATGCAGTTCAAGAACCCGCGGACCGGCAAGAATATCGTCGTCAAGGACGCCATCGCAGACGCGATGCTTCAGCAAATTCTGTTGCGACCGGCGGAATACGACGTCATCGCCACCCTGAACCTGAACGGCGACTACCTCTCCGATGCGCTCGCAGCGGAAGTGGGTGGCATCGGCATTGCCCCGGGAGCCAACCTGTCGGACACCGTCGCTATGTTCGAGGCCACCCACGGCACGGCACCGAAATACGCCGGCCAGGATAAGGTCAATCCAGGGTCGGTGATCCTCTCCGCGGAAATGATGCTCCGCCATATGGGCTGGACGGAGGCAGCGGACCTCATCATCAAGGGTACCAATGGCGCTATCTCTGCGAAGACGGTGACCTACGACTTCGAGCGTCTCATGGACGGAGCAACATTGCTGTCCTGCTCCGAGTTCGGCGATGCATTGATCGCCCATATGTAAAGAAGGGGGAAAGAAAAGGCCGATCAAGAGATCGGCCTTTTTTGCACGCTATCCCAGGGTCAGGCCTCGGCGGCCTGGCTCTGCAGATTTACCGCCGGCGTCAGGTTTTCGGCATTGCTCAACACAGGGCTGATATTCACCGCGTGTAGCCCCTTGGGCCCCTGAATGATGTCGAAACTCACAGGCTGTCCTGCCTTAAGGGTTTTATAACCGTCCATCTGGATGGCCGAGTAATGAGCGAACAGGTCCTCATCTCGACCATCGGCCAGAACGAATCCGTAGCCTTTGGCGTTGTTGAACCACTTGACCTTACCGCTGAGCATGCTGACATCCCTCTGCAAAGGACTCCATCTCTGGAGTATCATCCACGACGACTCCACGCAGAAAACACTCGCGTGGGCTCCCAATACCCAACTGGGCATTCCTTGTTTGTAACACCGTTTCGCCGTTAGTCAAGGCTATGCGGCGGACGGTTGAGAAGCCTGTCATATTTGCCCTGCAGCCCAGCGCCAACCATGTGCGAGCCTTAATTTCCGTATGTTTGCAAGCAGCCAGATTCGACTAACATTCAATCAGGGTGGTCCGGACAAGTGGGGAGACGAAGCGTCCGGGCTCGCTGTGCAGGAAGCCAAACCGAAATTACAGGCACCTCCACTGTATAAAGTGGTCATGTATAACGATGACTACACCCCGATGGATTTCGTCGTCGAAGTGCTGGAGGTGTTTTTCAATCTGAACCGAGAGCTGTCGACCAAAATCATGCTGGCCGTCCATACAGAAGGGCGTGCAGTATGCGGAGTGTTCACCCGGGATATTGCAGAAACCAAGGCTGAACAGGTCAATCAGTACGCGAGGGAAAGCCATCATCCGCTACTCTGTGAAATCGAGAAGGACGGTTAGACGCCGGCCACTTGGGTATGAGGTGAAGCTATGTTGAACCGCGAACTCGAAGTCACCCTCAATCTGGCCTTCAAGGAAGCCCGTTCCAAACGTCATGAATTCATGACCGTGGAACACCTACTCCTGGCCCTGTTGGATAACGAAGCTGCAGCCACCGTATTGCGTGCCTGCGGCGCCAGCCTCGACAAGCTTCGGCACGAATTGCAGGAGTTCATCGACTCGACCACCCCGCTCATTCCTCAGCATGACGAAGAACGCGAAACTCAACCCACGCTCGGGTTTCAGCGGGTTCTGCAGCGAGCCGTTTTTCATGTGCAGAGCTCGGGCAAGCGCGAGGTAACCGGCGCGAATGTGCTGGTCGCCATCTTCAGCGAGCAGGAGAGCCAGGCGGTTTTCCTGCTCAAGCAGCAGAGCGTGGCCCGCATCGACGTGGTCAACTTTATTGCCCACGGCATTTCCAAGGTGCCTGGACAGGGTGAGCAGACCGATGGCGAGCAGGAAATCAACGATGAGGAAAGTGGCGAAGCCGTCTCCACCAATCATCCCTTGGAAGCCTATGCCAGCAACTTGAACGAACTCGCTCGCCAAGGCCGCATCGACCCTCTGGTCGGGCGTGAAAACGAGGTCGAGCGGGTGGCACAGATCCTTGCCCGGCGGCGCAAGAACAACCCTCTGCTAGTTGGCGAGGCCGGCGTGGGCAAGACGGCGATCGCCGAAGGCCTGGCCAAGCGTATCGTGGACGGCCAGGTTCCTGACCTTCTTGCCGATAGCATAGTTTTCTCCCTCGACCTGGGAGCGCTGCTGGCAGGCACCAAGTACCGCGGTGACTTCGAGAAACGCTTCAAGGCGCTGCTCAACGAGTTGCGCAAGCGGCCCCATGCGATCCTTTTCATCGACGAAATCCACACCATCATCGGCGCCGGTGCGGCCTCGGGCGGCGTGATGGATGCGTCCAACCTGCTCAAACCGTTGCTTTCTTCCGGGGAAATCCGTTGCATTGGCTCAACGACCTTCCAGGAGTTTCGCGGCATCTTCGAGAAAGATCGCGCCCTTGCCAGGCGCTTCCAGAAAGTTGACGTGGTCGAGCCTTCGGTGGAGGACACCATCGGCATTCTGCGCGGCCTGAAGGCGCGTTTCGAGCAGCATCACCACATCGAATACAGCGATGAGGCGTTGCGTGCGGCCGCCGAGTTGGCGTCTCGCTACATCAACGATCGACACATGCCCGACAAGGCCATCGACGTGATCGACGAAGCGGGCGCCTATCAGCGTCTGCAGCCGGAAGACCGACGTGTAGCGCGCATCGATGTGGCTCAGGTGGAAGACATCGTCGCGAAGATCGCCCGCATTCCTCCAAAGCACGTTTCCAGCGACGACAAGGAATTGCTGCGCAACCTGGAACGCGATCTCAAGCTCACGGTGTTTGGTCAGGATGCCGCCATCGACTCGCTGTCGACGGCTATCAAACTGTCTCGAGCGGGTCTGAAGGCACCGGACAAGCCCGTTGGTTCGTTCCTCTTTGCCGGCCCCACCGGTGTCGGCAAGACCGAAGCGGCGCGGCAATTGGCGAAGGCGATGGGCATCGAGCTGGTGCGCTTCGACATGTCGGAGTACATGGAGCGGCACACCGTTTCACGACTCATCGGTGCGCCTCCGGGGTACGTCGGGTTCGATCAGGGAGGCCTGCTCACGGAAGCGATCACCAAGCAGCCGCATTGTGTGTTGCTGCTCGATGAAATCGAAAAGGCACATCCTGAAGTCTTCAACCTGCTGCTGCAGGTGATGGATCACGGCACGCTGACCGACAACAACGGGCGCAAGGCGGATTTCCGCAACGTGATCCTGATCATGACCACGAACGCCGGTGCGGAAACCGCGTCTCGCGCCTCGATCGGCTTCACCCATCAGGATCACTCTTCGGATGCCATGGAAGTCATCAAGAAGAGCTTTACCCCGGAGTTCCGCAACCGCCTGGACACCATCATCCAGTTCGGCCGCCTGAGCAGCGAAGTCATCAAGAGCATCGTCGACAAGTTCCTCACCGAACTGCAGGCGCAGCTTGAGGACAAGCGTGTGCAACTCGAGGTCAGCGATGCCGCTCGTGGTTGGCTCGCGGAGCGTGGCTACGATGCGCAGATGGGGGCTCGGCCGATGGCTCGCCTGATTCAGGACAAGATCAAGCGCCCGCTGGCCGAAGAGATCCTGTTCGGCGAATTGGCAGAGCATGGTGGGATCGTGCATATCGATGTCGAGGCCGGCGAGCTGGCCTTCGAGTTCGAAACCACGGCGGAGGTGGCCTAGCCGCTTCCGCGTTGCGCAACAACGAAAACGCCCGGCTAGACCGGGCGTTTTTCATGATGCGAAGCTTCAGCGGGCGCGGTAGGTGATACGGCCTTTGCTCAAGTCATAGGGCGTCAGTTCAACACGAACCTTGTCGCCAGTGAGAATACGGATGTAGTTCTTGCGCATCTTTCCGGAGATGTGCGCGGTTACGACGTGCCCGTTTTCCAACTCCGGGCAGGGTGTCGACGACAGTACCTTCCATTTCGAAGCTGTCTTCTTTCGACATTCAGTAAAGCCCTCGGTGTTCTATAGGTGGCCGGACGCAAACGGCGCCTGGCAAAAGCGGCGTGCATTGTGCCCGAAAATGTGTCTTGTCGCCAAGCGATTCAGGTCAGAGCGACCCAGCGCTGATTGACGAACAGCTCTATCGGCCGGTACTGGGTCTTGTAATTCATCTTCCGACAATTCTTGATCCAGTAGCCGAGGTAGACCGCGTGGAGGCCGAGACGTGCGGTCTCGCCGATCTGCCAGAGGATGGCGTAACGGCCGAGGCTGCGGCGTTCCTCGTCAGGGTCGTAGAAGGTGTAAACCGCGGAAAGACCGTTCGGCAGCAGGTCGGTGACCGCAATCGCCATCAGTCGATCGTCGAGGCGGAACTCGTAGAAGCGCGCGAAACTCAGGTCGCGGACGAGAAAGGTGCTGAATTGGTCGCGGCTCGGTGGATACATGTCGCCATCGGCGTGGCGCCGTTCGATGTAGCGTGCATAGAGCGCGTAGTATTCTTCGCTGAATTTTGGTCGTACCGGTATGACGCAAAGATCGGCGTTGCGCTTGAGGATGCGCTTCTGCTGGCGATTGGGCTGGAACTGGTCGGCCGGAATTCGTGCCGGGACGCACGCGGAGCAACGCTGGCAGTGCGGTCTGTAGAGATGATCGCCGCTGCGACGAAAACCTACCTCCGACAGCCCGGCATACACCTGCGCATCCATGAGCTGGCTGGGATCGAGGAACAGGGTGGTGGCCTGCTCGCCGGGCAGATAGCTGCATGGATGAGGCTGGGTGGCGTAGAACTTCAGGCGAGCCAGCTCTGTCATCGTTGGCACTCGGGTGAACCTGGTTCCAGTGTAAGCCAGGCTTCCGGTAACGCCTAGACGAGCCAGTCGGCTGTCGTCGGTTGATCCAGGTGGCGCTCGAGCCACCCGGCGAACTCGGCGCGTGGAATCGAGCGTGCACCGAAGCTTTGCAGATGCTGTGTGGGCATCTGGCAATCGATCAGGACGAAACCCCACTGCCGCAAGCGCTCGATGAGCGTAACGAACCCGACTTTGGAGGCATTGTCGGCGCGACTGAACATCGACTCGCCGAAGAACAGTTGCCCCATCGCCAGCCCATAGAGCCCGCCCACCAACTCGTCGCCCAGCCAGACCTCCACCGAATGAGCGAAGCCCAACTCGTGCAGACGCAGGTAGGCCTGCTGCATCGGTTGGGTGATCCAGGTGCCGTCACTGTAGGCGCGAGGCCCGGCGCAGCCCTGCAGGACATCCACGAAGGCTTGGTCGAACGTCACACGGAAGCGCTGCTGGCGAAGAACCTTCGCCAGGCTGCGGGAAACGTGAAGCGCTTCGGGCGGCAAGACGGTGCGCGGCTCGGGCGACCACCAGAGTATCGGCTGACCGTCCTGGAACCACGGAAAGCAGCCATGCCGATAGGCCCGGATCAGGCGCTCGGCGCTGAGATCGCCGCCCGCGGCGAGCAGGCCATTGGGCTCGCGCATGGCTTTGCTCAGCGGGGGAAATTCCAGCGAATCGCGGGAGAGCCAGGTCAGCATGGTGGAGAGGGCGACGGGCAGACCATGGGCCTGCCCGAAGGCTCAGATATCGTCGAGGAATTTTTCGGCGTCCAGCGCGGCCATACAGCCGGCGCCTGCCGAAGTGATCGCCTGGCGATAGACATGGTCGGCCACGTCGCCAGCGGCGAACACGCCCTCGATGCTGGTGGCCGTGGCATTGCCTTCGCCGCCGCCGCGCACGATCAGGTAGCCGTCACGCATTTCCAACTGTCCCCGGAACAGGTCGGTGTTGGGCTTGTGACCGATCGCGATGAAGACGCCGGCCAGCGGCAGCTCCTTGGCCACCCCCGTCAGGGTGTCTTTCAGGCGCACGCCGGTCACGCCACTGGCATCGCCCAGGACCTCGTCCAGCGAGTGGTTCCAGTGGATGCGGACGTTGCCGTTGGCAGCCTTGTCGAACAGCTTGTCCTGCAGGATCTTCTCCGAGCGCAGCTTGTCGCGGCGGTGGACCAGATGGACCTCCTTGGCGATGTTCGACAGATACAGCGCTTCCTCGACGGCGGTGTTGCCGCCGCCCACCACGCAGACCACCTGGTTGCGGTAGAAGAAGCCGTCGCAGGTGGCACAAGCGGACACGCCGCGACCGGCGAAGGCTTCCTCGGAAGGCAAACCGAGGTACTGGGCAGAGGCGCCGGTGGAAATGATCAGGGCATCGCAGGTGTAGGTGGCGTTGTCGCCCTTGAGGGTGAACGGGCGCTGCTGCAATTCGGCGGTATGGATATGGTCGTAGACGATCTCGGTATCAAAGCGCTCGGCGTGTTTCTGCATGCGCTCCATCAGCGCCGGGCCGGTCAACCCCTCGACATCGCCGGGCCAGTTGTCGACTTCGGTGGTGGTGGTGAGCTGTCCACCGGGCTGGATTCCGGTGATCACCAACGGCTTCAGATTGGCCCGGGCAGCGTACACCGCAGCGGTGTAGCCCGCGGGGCCGGAGCCAAGAACGATCAGCCGCGAATGCTTGACTTCACCCATAAAAAGACTCCATAAGCCTTTGTCACAAAAGAGAATGCATGCTCCAATTGGACGGCACGCAAGGGAATGCCAGTTATGCTACACCGAAGCATGGGCGAGCGGGGAGCAGCGGTTTTCCGACACCGCACCCGGGCGGCCGGCGTGGGCAGCGCCTTGGCAAAGCCGTACAATGGACCGCATTTTCGCCGTCATCGTCAGTTGGCGCGCCCCGAGCGCAGGAAACACGCGTTTTGAAGAATTCGAGCTCTACCCTCCAAACTCCTCCCTGGCGACAGCAGCTGAACTACCGCCTGAAGGAGGGCGCGCTGATCGCCCTGGGTGCGCTTTGCCTGTACCTGTGGATGGCGTTGCTCACCTACGACCAGAACGATCCGGGCTGGTCGCACACCAGCCGGGTGGAGCAGGTGCAGAACGCTGCCGGCCGCGCCGGCGCCTGGTTCGCCGATATCCTGTTCATGGCCCTCGGCTATTTCGCCTACCTGTTCCCCTTGTTGTTGGCGATAAAGACCTGGCAGGTGTTCCGTAACCGCCATCAGCCCTGGCAGTGGAACGGCTGGCTGTTTTCCTGGCGCCTGATAGGCCTGGTGTTCCTGATCCTCTCCGGTGCCGCTCTGGCCTATATCCACTTCCACTCCAGCAACAGCATGCCTGCATCGGCGGGCGGTGCGCTGGGCGAGAGCCTCGGCCAACTGGCCGTCGCCGCGTTGAACGTGCAGGGCAGCACGCTGCTGTTCCTGGCGCTGTTCCTCTTCGGCCTCACCGTATTCGCCGACCTGTCCTGGTTCCGCGTGATGGACATCACCGGCAAGATCACCCTCGATTTGCTGGAGTTGATCCAGAGCGGCATGAACCGCTGGTGGAGCGCCCGCAACAATCGCAAGCAACTGGTCGCCCAGTTGCGCGAGGTGGACGACCGGGTGAACACCGTGGCCGCGCCACTGGTTCCCGACCGTCGCGAGCAGGCCAAGGTCAAGGAGCGCCTGATCGAGCGCGAAGAGGCGCTGACCAAGCACATGAGCGAGCGCGAGAAGCGCCAGCCCCCGGTGATCACGCCGCCGGCGCCGGCGAAAGCCGCCGAGCCTAGCAAGCGAGTGCTGAAGGAAAAGCAGGCGCCGTTGTTCGTCGACAGCGCCATCGAAGGCTCGCTCCCGCCCATTTCGATCCTCGACCGCGCCGAGAAGAAGCAGAAGAGTTTCTCCCCGGAATCCCTCGAAGCGATGTCGCGGCTGCTGGAAATCAAGCTCAAGGAGTTCGGTGTCGAGGTGATCGTCGAGTCCGTGCATCCGGGGCCGGTAATCACCCGCTTCGAGATTCAGCCCGGCATCGGCGTCAAGGTCAGCCGCATTTCCAACCTGGCCAAGGACCTCGCGCGCTCGCTGGCAGTGATCAGTGTGCGGGTGGTCGAGGTCATTCCGGGCAAGACCACGGTCGGCATCGAGATTCCCAACGAGGATCGTCAGATCGTGCGCTTCTCCGAAGTGCTCGAATCCAGCGAATACGATGATGCCAAGTCGCCGGTCACCCTGGCCCTGGGCCACGACATCGGCGGCAAGCCGATCATCACCGACCTAGCGAAGATGCCGCACCTGCTGGTTGCGGGTACCACCGGCTCCGGTAAATCCGTGGGCGTCAACGCGATGATCCTGTCGATCCTGTTCAAGTCCGGTCCGAAGGACGCGCGACTGATCATGATCGACCCGAAGATGCTCGAACTGTCGATCTACGAAGGCATCCCGCATCTGCTGTGTCCGGTGGTCACCGACATGAAGGAGGCCGCCAACGCGCTGCGCTGGAGCGTCGCCGAGATGGAGCGGCGCTACAAGCTGATGTCGAAGATGGGCGTGCGCAACCTGGCCGGCTTCAACCGCAAGGTGAAGGAGGCCGAGGAAGCGGGTACGCCGCTCGCCGACCCGCTGTACAAGCGCGAGAACATGCACGACGAGGCTCCGCTGCTGGAGCACCTGCCGACCATAGTGGTGGTGGTCGACGAATTCGCCGACATGATGATGATCGTCGGCAAGAAGGTCGAAGAGCTGATCGCCCGTATCGCGCAGAAGGCGCGGGCTGCAGGCATCCACCTGATCCTTGCCACCCAGCGCCCCTCGGTGGACGTGATCACCGGCCTGATCAAGGCGAACATCCCGACCCGCATGGCGTTCCAGGTTTCCAGCAAGATCGATTCGCGGACCATCATCGACCAGGGCGGAGCGGAGCAATTGCTCGGCCATGGCGACATGCTCTACATGCCGCCGGGCACCAGCCTGCCGATTCGTGTGCACGGTGCCTTCGTGTCCGACGAGGAAGTCCACCGTGTGGTCGAAGCCTGGAAACTGCGTGGCGCGCCGGATTACAACCAGGACATCCTGGCCGGCGTCGAGGAGGCCGGCAGCGGCTTCGAAGGTGGCAGCGGCGAGGGTGGCGACGACAGCGAGGACGATCCGCTATACGACGAGGCGGTCAACTTCGTGCTGGAAAGCCGCCGCGCGTCGATTTCCGCCGTGCAGCGCAAGCTGAAGATCGGCTACAACCGCGCCGCGCGGATGATCGAATCGATGGAAATGGCCGGCGTAGTGACCTCGATGAACACCAATGGCTCCCGCGAAGTGATCGCGCCGGGGCCGACCCGCGACTGACTGATGAGGATTTCCATGCGCCTGTTTCGCGTGCTGTTGCTGTCCCTGCTGGGTTTCGCCGCTATGCCGGCCCATGCCGACCAGGAGGCCTCGGTGAAGCGCCTGACCGAACTGCTCCAGCAGGCTCAGACCCTCACCTCGCGCTTCACCCAGTTGACCCTCGACGCCTCCGGCGCCAACCTGCAGGAAACCGCCGGCGAGCTGGCGCTGAAACGCCCGGGGCTGTTCCGCTGGCACACCGATGCGCCGCAGGAGCAACTGCTGGTATCGAATGGCGAGAAGGTCTGGCTGTACGACCCGGACCTGCAGCAGGTCACCGTGCAGAAGCTCGACCAGCGCCTGACCCACACCCCCGCGCTGCTGCTGTCCGGCGACGTCTCGCAGATCAGCGAAAACTTCGAGATCAGCCACAAGGAAGCTGGCGGCGTGGTCGATTTCGTGCTCAAGCCCAAGGCCAAGGACACGCTCTTCGACAACCTGCGCGTGTCCTTCCGCAACGGCACCATCAACGACATGCAGCTGATCGACAGCGTTGGCCAGCGCACCAACATCCTGTTCCTCGGCGTGAAAATGAACCAGCCGATCGACGCCGGGCAGTTCGACTTCAAGATTCCCGAAGGCGCCGACGTCATTCAGGAATAAGAGGCTCGCGCGTTTCCCATGGACCTGTTCCGCTCTGACCCGGTAGCTCAGCCGCTGGCTGCGCGTTTACGCGCCGCCACGCTGGACGAGTACGTCGGTCAGGAGCACCTTCTGGCGCGCGGCAAGCCGCTGCGCGAGGCGCTGGAGCAGGGCGCACTGCATTCGATGATCTTCTGGGGACCGCCGGGCGTCGGCAAGACCACCCTGGCGCGGCTGTTGGCGCAGGTCTCGGAAGCGCATTTCGAGACGATTTCGGCGGTGCTTTCCGGGGTCAAGGAAATTCGCCAGGCGGTCGAGATGGCCAAGCAACAGGCCGCGCAGTACGGTCGCCGGACCATCCTCTTCGTCGACGAAGTGCATCGTTTCAACAAGAGTCAGCAGGACGCCTTTCTCCCGTACGTGGAGGACGGCACGCTGATCTTCATCGGTGCGACGACGGAAAATCCCTCCTTCGAGCTCAACAACGCGCTGCTCTCGCGGGCGCGGGTCTACGTGCTCAAGAGCCTCGACGAAGCGGCGATGCGCAAGCTCGTGGAGCGCGCACTGGGTGAGGACAAGGGGCTCGGACAGCGCGACCTGAGTCTGCCCGAGGAAAGCTTCCAGATTCTCCTGGCCGCGGCCGACGGCGATGGTCGCCGGCTGCTCAACTTGCTGGAGAACGCCTCCGACCTCGCCGAGGACCACGGCGAGATCGGCGTGGGCCTGCTGCAGAGCCTGCTCGGCGACAGCCGCCGGCGCTTCGACAAGGGTGGAGAAGCTTTCTACGACCAGATTTCCGCGCTGCACAAATCGGTGCGAGGCTCCAACCCGGACGCGGCGCTGTACTGGTTTGCGCGGATGATCGACGGCGGCTGCGACCCGCTGTACCTGGCGCGGCGGGTCGTGCGCATGGCGAGCGAAGAGGTCGGCAATGCCGATCCGCGCGCGCTGACGCTGTGCCTCGACGCCTGGAACGTCCAGGAGCGCCTAGGCAGCCCCGAAGGCGAACTGGCGATCGCCCAGGCGATCGTCTATCTGGCCTGCGCGCCGAAGAGCAACGCGGTCTACACCGGCTTCAACGCCGCCATGCGCGATGTCGCCGAGAACGGCTCGCACGAGGTGCCGCTACACCTGCGCAATGCGCCGACCAAGCTGATGAAGCAACTCGGCTACGGCGAGGAATACCGCTACGCCCACGACGAGCCGGACGCCTATGCCGCGGGTGAGGACTATTTCCCCGAAGACATGCAGCCGCGCCAGTATTACCGGCCGATGCCGCGTGGCCTGGAAAGCAAGATCCGCGACAAGCTCGATCACCTCGCGGCACTGGACCGGGCCAGCCCCAGACAACGGAGAAAGCCATGATCCGCCTGATCCTCGCCGTTGCCCTGGGCGGTGCGCTCGGCTCGGTCGCCCGTTTCCTGACGTCGACCTGGATGGTCAGCCACTGGCCGCGCCACTACTTTCTCGGCACCTTCGCAGTGAACATCATCGGCTGCCTCGCCATCGGCTACCTGTATGGCCTGTTCCTGGTCCGCACCGACCTGCCCATCGAGTTGCGCGTAGGCCTCACCGTCGGCGTACTCGGCGGCCTGACCACTTTTTCCTCGTTCAGCATGGAAGTGGTACGGTTGTTCGAGGGCGGCCAGACGGGCCTCGCCATCGGTTACCTGGGCTGCAGCATCCTCGGCGGTTTATTCGCGGTCTGGGCCGGTTTATCCTTCGCACGCCTTTGAATTCCTGTCGCTGGCGACTGCCGGCGTCCTCCCTTAGGTTCCAGCTGAGATTTGCACATGCTCGATTCCAAGTTGATACGCAGCCAACTACACGACGTCGCCGCACGCCTGGCCACGCGTGGCTATTCGTTGGACGTCACGCGTATCGAAGCGCTCGAAGCCCAGCGCAAAAGCGTCCAGACCCGCACCGAACAACTGCAGGCCGAACGCAATGCCCGCTCCAAGAGCATTGGCCAGGCCAAGCAGCGCGGTGAGGACATCGCGCCGCTGCTGGCCGAGGTCGACCGCATGGGCGGCGAGCTGGACGAGGGCAAGCGGGAGCTGGACGGCATCCAGCTGGAACTGGACAACCTGCTGCTGGGCATCCCCAACCTGCCGCACGAATCCGTTCCGGTCGGCGCGGACGAGGAGCGCAACGTCGAAGTGCGTCGCTGGGGTACGCCGAAGGTCTTCGATTTCCCGGTGCAGGACCACGTGAGCCTTGGCGAACGCCATGGCTGGCTGGATTTCGAGACGGCCGCCAAGCTTTCCGGCGCGCGCTTCGCCCTGCTGCGCGGGCCGATCGCCCGGCTGCACCGCGCCCTGGCGCAGTTCATGATCAACCTGCACACCGCCGAGCACGGTTACGAGGAGGCCTACACGCCTTATCTGGTGCAGGCCTCGGCGTTGCAGGGTACCGGCCAGTTGCCGAAGTTCGAGGAAGACCTGTTCCGCATCGCTCGTGAGGACCAGGCCGACCTGTACCTGATCCCGACCGCCGAAGTCTCGCTGACCAACATCGTCGCCGGGCAGATCCTCGATCCGAAGCTGCTGCCGCTGAAATTCGTCGCCCACACGCCCTGCTTCCGCAGCGAGGCCGGCGCGTCGGGCCGCGATACCCGCGGGATGATCCGCCAGCACCAGTTCGACAAGGTCGAAATGGTGCAGATCGTCGACCCCGCCACCTCCTACGAGGCGCTGGAGAACCTGACGGCCAACGCCGAGCGCGTCCTGCAGCTGCTCGAACTGCCTTACCGCGTGCTCGCACTCTGCACCGGTGACATGGGCTTCGGCGCTACCAAGACCTACGACCTGGAAGTCTGGGTGCCGAGCCAGGACAAGTTCCGCGAGATTTCCTCGTGCTCGAACTGCGGCGACTTCCAGGCGCGCCGCATGCAGGCGCGCTATCGCAACCCGGAAACCGGCAAGCCCGAGCTGCTGCACACGCTCAACGGTTCCGGCCTGGCCGTCGGCCGGACGCTGGTCGCGGTATTGGAGAACTACCAGCAGGCCGACGGTTCGATCCGCGTGCCCGAAGTGCTCAAGCCCTACATGGGCGGTATCGACCTCATCGGTTGATGATTCCGTGGCCGGATACCGCGTATCTGGCGACGCTCCTGACTCATCGCGTCTCTCTCGCAGGCCGCCATGGACTATCTCCCGCTTTTCCATAACCTCCAGGGCCGTTGCGTGCTGCTCGTCGGCGGTGGCGAGGTGGCGCTGCGCAAGTCGCGCCTGCTCGCCAATGCCGGCGCCGCGCTGCGCGTCGTCGCGCCGGAGATCTGTCCCGAACTGCTGGCGCTGGCCGGCCAGGGCGCACATCGACGTGGCTATGCGAGCGCCGATCTGCAGGGCGCCTGCCTGGTCATCGCGGCCACTGACGACGAGCCCCTGAACGCGCGGATATCCAGCGAGGCCAAGGCGCTGGGTATTCCGGTCAACGTGGTGGACGCTCCGGCGTTGTGCAGCGTGATCTTCCCCGCCATCGTCGACCGCTCGCCGCTGATCGTCGCGGTGTCCAGCGGCGGCGACGCCCCGGTGCTGGCGCGACTGATCCGCGCTCGGATCGAGACCTGGATTCCGGCGCGCTACGGCGAACTCGCCGGCCTGGCCAAACGGTTCCGCTCAAGGGTGAAGGCGCTGTTTCCCAACGTCCGCGAACGCCGGGTGTTCTGGGAAGACGTATTCCAGGGGCCGATCGCCGAACGCATGCTGGCCGGGCAGGGCGATGAAGCCCAGCGTCTGCTGGAAAACCAGTTGGCCGGTGCGCCCAAGCCGGCGGGCGGCGAGGTGTACCTGGTCGGTGCCGGCCCGGGCGATCCCGACCTGCTGACCTTCCGCGCCCTGCGGCTGATGCAGCAGGCCGACGTGGTGCTCTACGACCGACTCGTCGCCCCGGCGATCGTCGAACTCTGCCGCCGCGATGCCGAGCGCATCTATGTCGGCAAGCGCCGCGCCGAGCATGCGGTGACCCAGGAACGTATCAACCAGATGCTCATCGAGCTGGCGGAAGAGGGCAAGCGGGTGCTTCGCCTGAAGGGCGGCGATCCGTTCATCTTCGGTCGTGGCGGCGAGGAAATCGAAGGCCTGGCGGCGCGCGGCATTCCGTTCCAGGTGGTGCCCGGTATCACCGCCGCCAGCGGCTGCGCGGCCTACGCCGGGATTCCGCTCACCCACCGCGACTACGCCCAGTCGGTGCGCTTCGTCACCGGACACCTGAAGGACGACAGCTACGACCTGCCCTGGGCCGACCTGACCTCGCCCGGACAGACGCTGGTGTTCTACATGGGTCTGGTCGGGCTACCGGTGATCTGCGAGCGGCTGATCGCGCATGGGTGCGCATCGAGTACGCCGGCCGCGCTGGTACAGCAGGGCACCACCGCCGCACAGCGGGTGTTCACCGGCACGCTGGCGGATTTGCCGGGACTGGTTGCGGCTCATGAAGTCCATGCGCCGACCCTGATCATCGTCGGCGAAGTGGTCCGGCTGCATGAAAAGCTGGCCTGGTTCGAGGGTGCCGCCGACGCCTGAAGGCGTCTCACGCCTGCCAGACACCTTTGCCGGGCAACCGCCCGCGGTCGTGCGGGCGCAGGAAGTCCAGCGCGGGGCCGTCCGGAATGATGCCGGTCGGATTGATGGTCTTGTGACTGGCGTAGTAATGCCCCTTGATGTGGGTGAAGTCGACGGTCTCGGCGATCCCCGGCCACTGGTACAGCTCGCGCAGCCAGTTGGACAGATTTGGGTAGTCCTCGATGCGCAGGCGGTTGCACTTGAAGTGACCGTGGTAGACGGCGTCGAAGCGAATCATCGTGGTGAACAGCCGCAGGTCGGCCTCGGTGAGGTATTCACCGGCCAGGTAGCGGCGTTCGCCCAGCAAGGTGTCGAGGCGGTCGAGTTCGTCGAACAACTCGGCGAAGGCTTCCGAGTAGGCTTTCTGTGTGGTGGCGAACCCGGCGCGATAGACACCGTTGTTGACCGCCGGATAGATCCTTCCGTTGAGCGCGTCGATTTCCGCCCGCAACGCCTGCGGATAGAAATCCAGCGTGTTGCCGGTCAGTCCGTCGAACGCGCTGTTGAACATACGGATGATCTCGGATGATTCGTTGCTGACGATTTCCGCGCGCTGCTTGTCCCACAGCAGTGGCACGGTCACCCGGCCACTGTACGTAGGGTCGTCGCGGGTGTAGCGCTGATGCAGGAAGTCCAGCCCGTCCAGCGGGTCGCCGGTGGACCCGTAGGCGCGATCGAAGGTCCAGCCCTGCTCGGCCATCAACCAACCGACGACGGAGACGTCGATCAGTCCGCCGAGGTCCTTGAGCCTGCGCATGATCAGCGTGCGGTGTGCCCAGGGGCAGGCCAGCGACACGTAGAGATGATAGCGCCCGGCTTCGGCCGCGAAACCCGGCTTGCCGCTCGGGCCGGCTTCGCCGTCTGCAGTGATCCAGCTACGACGCTGGGCCATTTCGCGTTTGAAACGGCCGTCCTCGCCGTTCTCGTACCACTGGTCATGCCAGCGCCCGTCGATCAAAAGCCCCATCGTCACATCCTCGCCAATTTCAGATTGGAGAGGAGTCTACCGGCATGGGTTCGATCGAATGGCGCAACATATTGCCCATACGAATCGGTTAAATCGATGGATTGCGGGTTTCCCAGCAGGTTTTCGCCTGGGCGAAAGCCTCGTCGCGCGTTCGACCGAGCGCACGCAGCCCCAGGGCAATGGTCGCCAGCACGGCCAATTCGCCGTAACTGTCTTCCACCTCGCCGAGCCAGAAGGCTTTCAGGTGGGCGGGGTTCAGCCGTTCCGGCTTGACGTGGCGGAGCGCCGACAGCGCCGGCCAATCCTCGTCCCAGTTCTCCCCGTCCGCGGTGCCGAAGAGGTGCGAAGCGGCGTCGGGATTGATCTCGATCTCGCCACCGTCGCCTTTCACCACGATGGCGGTGTCGCCCAGCAGGTGGCTGGCTTCGCGGTGGACCGCCTGGTAGCCGGGATGGAAGATGCTCTGCAGGCCGCACCTGGCACCCAGCGGGTTGAGCACACGCGCCAGCGAGTGGATCGGCGACCGCAGCCCGAGGATGTTGCGCAGGTCGATCATCCGCTGCAGCTCCGGCATCCAGGCGCCCAGCGGAATGAAGGCGATGGACTCGCGGTCGAGGCTTTGTGCGACTTCCTCCCAGCTGGCGCAGCAGGGCAGGTCCAGCAGGTCCAGCAGCTGTTCGCTGTACATGCGCCCGGCGGTGTGCGCACCGGCGCCATGGATGAGGATGCGCACGCCGTGCCGCGCGAGGCACTTGGCGGCCAGCAGGAACCAGGGCAGGTGGCGCTTCTTGCCGGCGTAGCTCGGCCAGTCCAGGTCCAGGGGAATGGCCGGGGGCGCAAGGCGCGCACGCACGGCCTCGGTGAAGCCGGCCAGCTCCTCGGCGCTTTCCTCCTTGTGCCGCAGCAGCATGAGGAAGGCGCCGAGCTGGGTGTCCTCCACCTTGCCGTCGAGCAGAAAACCCATCGCCTCGCGCGCTTCCTCGCGGGTGAGGCCGCGGGCGCCACGTTTGCCTTTGCCGAGGATGCGCACGTAATGGGCGAACGGGTGTTCGGCAGGCGTGACCAGCTTCATAACCTGACTCATAGACAGTTGCTCGGTTTCGGCAGACCGGCGAGCTTGGCCGCGAGTTTCGCCGGAGTACCCTGGAAGAGATGGTTGAGGTGCAGGCTGTTGCCTTTTTCAGGGCCCAGCTTGAGTGCTACGTACTTGATCAGCGGACGAGTCGCCGGCGACAGCTGGAATTCGGCATAGAAGGCGCGCAACAGGTCGAGGATCTCCCAGTGCGCGGCAAGCAGTGTCAGTCCTTCGCGCTGGGCCAGGGCCGCGGCCACCACCGGCGACCAGTCGTCCAGACGGACCAGATAGCCATCCTTGTCCAGGGCGATGCTCCGTCCCTCGACGTCGATGCTGCTCATAACCAGCCATTAACCTTGTCGAAACGGCCGCAAAGCTCGACGAAACCCGGATAGTCGATGACCGTGCAGTGCCCCGGAGCACTGAGCCCTCGAGCGTGCAGGTCTTCGTCGAGGGCGAACAGGGGGAAGCCTTTCGGCAAGGCGGCCAGCCCGCGCGCCGGCAGGCTGTCGCCGCACAGCGCGTAAGTCGCGTCGCCTGTGAGCAGGACGCCATCGCGGCTGCCGAGTAGGCGCAGGCAACTGTCGAAGCGGTCATCGCCGAAGGGGGAATGGGAAAGCAAATGCAGGGTGGTCATCAGAGGGTCACCAGCAGGTCGAAACGATCGAGCAGGGTGCCCAACGCCCCATCGTCCAGCGGCGTCACCGGCAGCTCGAGCGCCTCGGCGGTGAGGCCGCGGGCATCGAGGCTGCGCTGATCGACGTACAGTTCGTCGATGCCGAACATCGGCAACGCCCGCAGGTTGGCGCTCAGGTCCTTCTGCTGGATGGCGGCGGCCTGCTGCGCGGTGGCCAGTTGCAGCACGCCGTCGTCGAGAAACAGCAGCGCGAGCGGCAGATCGAACGCGCCGCCAGCGAGGGCGATATCCAGGGTCTCACGGGCGCCGCTGCCGCTCCAGGGCGACTGCCTGCAGATCAGCAACATCGACTTGGCCATCACGGACCTCCGAAACAGACGAGGCGATCGGCGAGCTGCGCCGCTTCGTGCAATTGACCCAGTCCGGACAGTTCCCAGGGCGCTGCGACACTGGCACTGCGCTGGTAACGCTGCGCTTCGCCCTCATCCAGAACGCCACGGCGCAGGCCCGCGGCTATGCAGACCACAGCATCCAGCGCATGCCGCTCGACCAGTTCCCGCCAGGCGGCCGGCAGGTCGAGTTCGTCCTGCGGGGTTACCGGATTGGTCGACGCGTTGTGCACGCCTTCCTGATAGAAGAACAGCCGCACGATCTGATGCCCGCCCGCCAGTGCCGCTTCGGCAAAACGCAGAGCCCGACGTGACGAGGGCGCATGGGGTGGAGCGAACAGGGCGATGGCGAATTTCATGGCACGAGCGCGGCTTACGGACAGGCCGCCATGATAGGGCGCTTTGCCGATCCTTGCAGCCCATCGGCATCGGGAAACCACCCGGAGGGGCGGGCGTGGCCAGCCAGCGCGCAAAGAGCAATGGGCTGAGCATGAGCTTCTACGAAGTTGCATGCTGTTCGTCCGGTAATTGCCTGTTAGTGCGGGACTCTTTGCGGAAATCGCGGTCAGTGACTCTATGAGACGTCGTGCGCAATTGCCCGGCCTATTCTTTCGTAGGTATTGTTTTGCACAAGTCAGTACTGGTCGTAGACGACGAACCCGATATTCTCTCCATGCTACTGGAGCACCTGGCCGATTGTGGTTATGACGCCTACGGCGCCGGCAACACCGCCCAGGCCATGGATGTGCTCCAGGCGCACGACGACATCAACCTGCTGATCTCGGATTTTCGTCTGAACGACGGCACCAACGGCATGATGGTGGCGGAGGCTGCGCTGAAGAAGCTTCCGATGATCAAGGTGTTGTTCATCAGCGGTCATCCCTACGAAGTCTGGTCGGCAAAGAACTTCAAGAGCCTGAATGCCCAACTGGTCAGCAAACCCTTCAGGCTCGAACAGTTGGACGCATCGATTCACCAGCTCGTCGGTTCGGCGGCCTGATCGCTTCGCCCTTTGTCTGGAGGTGACCATGTTCAACTACTACGCACCGAAGGCCCGCGCTCCGGCTCCGCTGCCGGCGATCTGGCGCGCCGATGAGTCTCCACTGAACGATCTGGACGAAACGCAGAACGACATCGACGAAGATCAGCCGATGCCGGACGAGGTGCTGGAAAACCTCACCGAGGAGGCCGATCCGCCCGCGGCCGTACCCGATCCAGGGCCGATGTAGCGTCAGGCAAAGCCCCGCAGCCGCGGGGCTTCTGCTATGCAGCTTGCAGATGGTGAAAGGTGAATGCTGTCCCCGTTGGCTGGTATTCACCTCCGGACTGCCCGTGGTCGCGGGCGACACCGCTGGGGATGTACAGGCCGAGGCTAGGGCCGGCTCGCGACATGTCGCTCGGGAGCGGCAGCAGGATTGGAGCGTCACCCGAGCACAGGGTCGAAATCGGTTCCCCAGGTTGCTCACAATGCTGCAGCTACCGGCATTACGCCCGGTGTTCGCCTCGGCCGTCCTTTCAGCGCCTGTAGGCGGGGAGGGACCGGGTCGGCAGGCACATGATCGCGACGACGTAAGGCTTGGAGAGCTTGGCTGAAGGGGGCGAGCGCATAGGTGCCGAAGGCGCTCTCGTCCGATCAAGCGTCTGGATGCGAGCGGCGAGGGCAAGGTCGGTTCGATAGAAACCCAAGAAGAAAGCTATGTTCACCCCATTCCTGCAATTCTGGTCAGCGATGACTGGCCGGCTTGCCTAAGTCTGTCGACGTTATGGGGCACGCCCCGCACCGCGATGAGACGCACCAGGCGACCCTGAACAACCCGGTGGCTTCGATGGCCGATTCTTTATGCCAGGTTCTTCGCCGGGCCGTGGGCCGTTCACGTCCTTGGTCGTTCAGGCGACAGCAGCGCCTAGCTCCGCTTCGAACTCGAATGACTGGCACCGACGCCGCGAAATCACGATGGCCAACTGCTTGCCATCGCCCATCTCGGCACACAGCGGGCTGGCCGTGATCGGCATCCACGCAGCGTTGCTCAGGCGGCTGCCCAGATCGTCAGCGGCAGTTGGCCGTCCATTTCCTTGTCCGGGGCCATGATCTGCTCGTCCAGGTAGCAGAAGTGCCCGTGCAGCCGCTTCAACCGTGCGGCCAGGCGAGGGCAGTTCGTGCTCGCCCAACGTGCACGCGCATCCGGTGCAATGCCGACAAGGTGGGCTGGTCTTCGGTGTCACGAAGCGCAGGGTGGGCCGGGAGGCGGCTTCGATGAAATCCTTCCTGTTGCGTTTGAAGACCGCGCGAACTGAGGCGAGATCAGCTCAACCTCATGCCCGAACAGTTGCCGGGCGATCCTGCATAAGCCTCCGTCACCAACGTGCAGCTTTGCCGGTTGCCCAGCACTCGCATCCTCTGCCGGCGTGTCGTCTTGCGAAAGACTTCACGTCCGGTTTTGTCCTGCCCATGCAGGTGGAAACGGTGCTCGCTCAGATCGATACCTACCAACGCCTGGGACTTATGATGATGGCCTGCAAAAATAAAACACCCTGTCAAAGCTGGCCCTGACAGGGTGTAATCATCTCATTAGCCCGCCGAGGCGGACTTCAGGCACAACAGCTAATCAGTCTTCACGACCGAAGATGCCGAAGATCTGCAACAGACTGATGAACAGGTTGTAGATCGACACATAGAGGCTGATGGTCGCCATGATGTAGTTGCGCTCGCCACCATGGATGATCGCGCTGGTCTGGAACAGGATCGCTGCCGAAGAGAACAATACGAAACCTGCGCTGATCGCCAACTGCAGACCGCTGATCTGGAAGAACATGCTGACCAGCACCGCGCCCAGCAGAACGAAGAAGCCTGCCGTGATGAAACCGGCGAGGAAGCTCATGTCCTTGCGGGTGGTGAGCACATAGGCCGACAGGCCGAAGAACACCAGCGCGGTCATGGCGAACGCCGAACTGATCACTTCAGCGCCGTTGCTCATGCCCATGTAGCGGTTGAGGATCGGACCGAGCGTGTAGCCCATGAACCCGGTCAGGGCGAAGGTCGACAGCAGCCCCCAGGCGGAATCACGCAGTTTGACGGTCAGGAAGAACAGACCGTAAAAACCCGCCAGCACGATGAGGAAGTTCGGGTAGCCCACACGCATCTGCTGCGCGACGAAAGCGACCAGGCCGCTAAATGCGAGGGTCATGGCCAGTAGTCCGTAGGTGTTGCGCAGAACGCGACCGATCTCGGTCTGCTCGGCTTGCACCTGACTGTTCAGCGAATATTCACGATCTTGCATGGCAACGCTCCTGTAAAAATGGGTCCTGCGGCAAGGATGAACGGATCATAGCAAAGACCCGTCCGCTGCCAAGGCACAGAGTTTGACAGCGTGTTGCGATCCGGTACTATTGCGGCCCGCGATACCTGCGGAAGTGTGGCCGAGTGGTTTAAGGCAGCGGTCTTGAAAACCGCCGACTGTAACAGGTCCCAGAGTTCGAATCTCTGCGCTTCCGCCATCTGGATAGCTGAAGGCCCCGCAATGCGGGGCCTTCGCGTTTTCGACGCTTACTCACCTGCCATATCACATGCCACGTGCATGCGGCTTGTTATCCAGCAGTTTCCTGGCCAAATCGTGTTCACCAGCCGCACGCAACGCAGCGGCAGCCAGCTCCATGGCGTTGCGCTTCCGAATGCCAGGATCGACGCCAACCAGCTTCGGGCCGATCAGGTAGGCAACGCAATGGTCCCAGCTTTCTTCCTCCGTCAGCTCGGACACTTCCACACGTCGGCCTACCATGCCCTTAGCGGCCATCGTGGCGTCCCGTTTCGTGCACCAGGTCCAGCAGCTTGAACGCCAGATCGTCGCGGCCAGCACGCACCGCGTGTTCGATGGCCTGGCGCATCAGCTCCACGGCGCCGTCCAGGGCGTCGCGGCGTTCGGTCTCCGATTCGTAGGGCGGCAGCAGGAAAACGGCGGCGTTCTTGGTTGCTTGCGTTACGCGGTTAGTCTTCATCGGTGGGGTCATCCTCTGGAGTAAAATCGGCCTCGGCGGCAGTGGCCAGGGCTAGGGTTATTTCGTCTGTCAGTACCTGTTTAAACCGTGCTTCGTCGGTTTCGCCTATCAGGGCGGACACGACGCGGCGCGGAACTTGGAGCATGTTTGCGCGAATGATTCCGCAGGCTTGGTTCCAGACGGATTCCAGCTCAGCGATGGGGGCGACCAGGGCGCGGGCCTTGGCAAGTTCCAGTTCGGCCAGGCTCGCATCGGCGCGCAGCTTCCGCACACGTTCGGCGGTCAACTCGCTGGCTTTGTCACCGCCGGCCATTTCCTCAACCAGCGCTGCGAAGGCATCGCCAAGCACGAAGCGGTTGCGTGCAACGCGCGTCAGCGTCCCGGCCTCGGCCAGCTGGCGGATACGGCGCGGCGTGACGCCAGCCAGGGCGGCCAGCTGGGCGTCGGTCACTTCGAGGCTGGTAAGCTCAGTGGTCATTCGCTTGGCCTCTGGGGGATTGGCTCCAGTGGGTCCAGGTCGTAATCACGCAGCGCGAACGCCGCAGACTTGAGCGCTTCGCACATAATGCGGATCGACTTTCCACGGTCGCGCGCCTTGGTCGGTAGGCGCCAATCGTCTTCGATGCGCCTCGCCAGTGCGATGGTGTTGGCCAACTGCCCGTACATGTTCATACGCCACCATCCAGCGAGCCAGTCAGGCAGCCGCGCTTGGCCATGCGAGCGCGCGCACGTTCGCCGGGGCTGCAGTGCTTGGATGGGCGCCAGCGCGGCCGGCAGGCCATTTCGCGGGCGTGCTCCGCGTCGGCATGGCGCGTCAGGGCGCTGGCCAGGCGTGTGGCGGTGGTCTTGGCTTCGTCGGCGGTGCGGCGAGCGTTGCGCAGCAGCTCAGGCAATGCAGCGTCTAGGGGCTGACGCTTGATTATTTGCTTGGCGCCGTGCGCAGCGTGAAGCAGGCGATTGGCTTCGTTTTCAAGCCGGGTTTGAAGCTCCAGCAGCTCGGCCAGGGTATCGTCGGTGGTGTTCATATCCGTCGGCTCTAAAAAGGCCGGCCCGTACAGGCGCCGGCTCCGAGAAATAGGGCCGCGCATTTCCACAGCCGGGGGCGCGGTCAAACCCGGTGCTGCCAGCCTTGCGCCTCGGTCGAGGAAGCGCCGCGCAAGGCCGGTGTGTTCCGTCAGTCCTGGTCCACGCCAAGACCCTTTTCTATTGCACGTTGCGCAACTCTGGTCGCGCTGGGTGCATAACCACCAACTTTCTCAGCGCGGGCGCGCTCAGCAGCGATAGCCGCGATGATTGCAGGGGTGGCGCGGATACAGATTTTTCTTTGGGCGTCGTTATTCGCTTTCATCGTCTTTCACCAGTTGGTTGCCCAGTTTCGGCGCGGCTCTGTCATGTCCTGTTCGGCTTGGCGCAGATAGCCGCCGACCAGGCTTCCGATATAGCGCGCAGCGCGGCTGGCTTGAGCATCGTTCAGTTCGGGGAAGGCCGCTGCAACGAAGTCAGCAGCGGCGGTGCGGTCGTAGATGAAACCGCCGAAGCCGACAGGCTGAACGATGACACGCGGTGCGCCATCCTCGCCGGGCTGGCGGGCATAGAGCGCCGCGCCCTCCAGGGCTGCCAGGACTTCGGCTGGCAGGGCGGAATTAACCGCCTCGCCGTCCTGCTCTCGCTTGAAAATCACTTCAAGCCACCGAGAAAAACGCGCTGTCGTCGGGTAGCAGCGCAATGAGGTTGGCATGGGCGGTCAGTCCCATTTGGCCTTGCAAGTCAGTCCGCTTGGCTACCAGCGAGATTTCTTCACCCACCGCGACGGCAGCGCGGTTGAAGGCGCCCACGATGGTGGCGGCGGTGGTGTCGGTCAGCTCGGCGGGCACGCCAGCCACGCGCAGAACGCCATCGGCGCCGACAGCCGCACCATTGGCAGCAGTTCCCACCAGCCCGGCCAGCTCGCCGAACTTCAGGCCACGGGCAGCAGCGGCGGCAAGGGTGAAGGCTGCCGGAGTGGTGGCGACGATGGCAGCCAGCAGGCATGCATCGGCAGCACGCGCCAAGCCAAGTCCCATGGCGGCCAGGACTGCCTCTGGCAGCTGCCCGGTGCCTTCCCAATCCTTGAGGTCGCGGCGCGATAGGGTGCAGCTAAACGAGTAGGTCGGCGCTGTATCCGGCTCGAACTCAGCCACGGAGCGGTAGACCGGAACCGGGCTATCCGGTGCGTCGGCACCCTCGGCCAGGATGGCGAACGGCGCGGCTTCCACGGTCGTGAAGGTCGCCAGGCGGCTTCGCAGCGCAATGTCACCCGACGGCCCGCCACCCTGTGCCGGCTCCGGTGCGGCTGGCACGATGAAGACGGTCGCACCGGCCTGGGCCACTCGGCTTTGCTCGATCACTGAGCCGCTGAAGGTGGTTTTCGCGCCGGCTTGGGTAGTACCGGGCAGCCTGGCGATTGCATTGCCAGCAGTGCCGACCAGGGACGGCATAGTCAGATCACGCAGCGAAACGCGGGCAACGCTGGCGGCAGGCTTCGGAATGGCAGCGCGGGTTGCGCCATTGCCGTCGAAGATTTCGTGGTAGCCAAGTTGATGCTTGGCGGATTCGATTAGCTGGCGAAGTTGGTTCATTTGGGAGAAGCCTCAGTATTGGTAGCAAGTGGCACCATTCTGAGCACTCGCTAAAATTGCTTCCTCCTGGAGTTTTTCCAAGGCACGACAGTGGCGTGCCACACTGGAAACTGGAAGCCGATTTCGAGGCGACTCAGGCGGGCGTTTCCGCGAGGTCTGTGCCCCCGCATGGGACACCCGCCAGGAAGGACCCACGCGCTCGCAGGCGCGCCCACCAGCTCATGCGGCGCACCGTTGTGCATAGTCTGTCTTGAACCACATCGCCGTAACCTTCGCACCGTAGCTGCTGCCCCGGCTGTTCAGGTGGGCCAGGATCAGGGCTTCAGCCTGCTGCCTGTTCATCTGGTGAACTTGGGCATTTAGCTGGCGGCGGATGTTGAGCCAGAAGCGGTCATCCTCGGTCAGGTGCCAGACGTCAGCAGTCTGGACGGCTTCGACCTGAACAGTTCGGCGTGCTGCATTGCGGCGCTCGGTCCAGGTGGCCATCGTTTCGAGGCTCTCGGCGGTGACTTGGTAAAACCTCGGGCGGCTCGATTTACCCCCACCCTCGGCCAAATTATCTAAGGTAGTTTCGGGCAGGGTGGGGGTCGCCGCACCTTCTCGACGCTTCCAGCTCAGCCCCATACGCTCCAGGATGCTGGCCAGTTCCTGGCGCGGGTTCTTCGGCATCTTGAACGGCAGCAGGTTGCCGGCCTTGTCTTCCATCCACACGCCATAAGTCTTTGGAACGATCCCAAGGTGCGCCTGCAGGTGCCGACGCTCGACGACGCGCTGAAGGATCACGCTGGCATCCGCTTCGGTGATGCGGGCAGAGGCCAAGTCGATGCCGGCGAAAAGCTCGCTGTATGCCTTGGCGGTGGCCTTCCAGAAGCGACGGCGGGCCAGGCTCTCGCGGCTGTCATCGAAGGCCGGCACGATGCCGCGCCAGGCGCTAAAGCGATCCATGCGCCGAACGGCGGCGCCGTTGTCCCAAAAATCCAGCGCTTCATCGTCCAGCACCTCGATGCCAAGGGCGCCACGGATGCGATGGGCTTCCAGGATGATGGCCTGCAGGCTGGTCCTGTTCGGCATGGCCTCGATGCGCCGGGCCTGATCGTCGGTAATGACCGGGGCGGCCAGCAGGGCGGCGCGGTGCTCGGCGTCCTGGGCTTCCTTGATGAACGTCAGGGCGGCAGCCGTCTCGGCGTCAGCGTCGGCGGCGCCCCTGCGTAGCGTCCAGCCGTTGCGCTCCAGCTGCCACAGCAGGCCGGCAGCGAAGTCGGCGCGATGGTTGTCGTAGTCGGCCACGATGCCAGCCCGGAAGCCGGCAAAGTCATTGACTGCGGCGGGCTTGCCTTCCAGGGCGGCGGCTTCCTGCCATGCGGTAATGACGCTTTCGGGCGACTGCTTGCCAATCTGGCTATTCGGGATCAGGGCCAGCGCGTAGCGGCGCAGGTAGCGAACGCGGCGCATCATCTGTGCGGCATCGGCGGGTGTGATGCGGTGCCCGCCGTCAATCAGCGCGCCAAGGGTGAACCAGGGGCCGGCTTCCTTGTGCTCGATGCTCAAGCCGGAACCGATGACGGGCGAGTGCACCACTACGTCATAGTTCAGGCTTTCGGCCTCGGGATCGGCCAAGAACGCGGCCTGTGCCGGATCGCCCTTGTTGTCGGCGTGCACGGCCATGACGCGGTAGCCGTGGGCAGAGAAGAAGGCTTCCAGGCTCCGGGCCTTGCGCTTCGACGTCGAAATCCATACGCGGCCACCTGCCGCCAACTCGCCAAGGCACTCGCCCACCACGGCGGCATAGGACGCTGCGCCGACGTGATAACGCGCCTCGATGCCTTCGCGCTTGGGCGGCATTTCGATGATGCGGAACCGCTCGCCAGGTCGGCATGCTTCCAGAAACTCGATGGTTCGGGCGTCCACACCGGCATCGGCCACGATCACGCAATGGGCACGGCTCACCAGGTCGCGCAGGCGCTGATAGACCTGTTCGTTGTTACCTTCGGCGGTGCGGCAGTGGGTGTCCGACTCCAGAAAGCGCAGCACCTGGGCGATTTCGTCGATAAAGACGTACTCGGCGCGGTCGATGATCGGCGCATGAGCCGAAAGGGTGATGCTGGGCAGGCAGGTGGCCAGCGCAGTGACGCCGAACGCAGCGGCTGCCGGCACTTCGCCGTAGTGGTCGCAGTCCAGGTGCTTGGCCAGGTCTTCTACCAGGGAAACGCGGTGGCAGACGGCCAAAGCGGTAGATTGCTGCTTCGCCCACGCAACGAATGGCTTGCCCACGCGCTGCGTTTTCCCAGCCCCCATTCCGGCCCAAAGCACAATGACGCCTTCATAGTCGCCAGGCTGCAGCATGCCCTCCGTCAGCTCGGCGCAGACTTCGTGCCGGTGGCGAGCCAGTGCCTCGGGCGGAATTGAAATGGCTTCAAGGGCAGCGGCCTTGCGGTACTGCATGGCGCTGTCCAGGCGCTGCATGATGCGGTCCAGCGTGTCGGGGTGGACCAGGCCGACCGGCAACGCCTGCTCAACGAAGGCGCGCACCTGGGCCAGACTGAACTGTGCCGGGGCGTTCAGGAACAGGCGGGCCGCCACGGTGTAGGCGGTGGCGGCGGCCTCGGCGGCCTCGGTCACAGCGCTCAGCTGGGCAGCCCACTGCTTGGCGGTGGTGCCTTTCAGCTCCACGCGGCGCAGCGTCCAGGCGTCGAAGATCGGGGCGGCGCTGGTCGGCTCGCCAGCGAACGCAGCGGCCACGGCATCGGTGCCGGCGTCGTTCCAATCCTGGCCAGGGGTGTGCGGCATGTACCACGGCAGCCCGGTGACCATCGCTGCCTTGTGGCCGGCGCCGTAGGTGTTCAGCTTCCGCCCAAACAAGGCGCCCGGCTTCTCGGCGTTGTCGTTGTCAGCGGCCACCACGTCGCCAGGCTTGGCCAGTGCCCTGGCCACGTTCGGCAGGTTGCCGGCGTTGAAGCACACCACAGCGGCGCGTCCGGTGGCGGCGTGCACTGTCGCGGCGGTGGCGTAGCCTTCGCAGAAGATACGCGGCAGGTTGCCAGGGATGAGGAAACATCCGCCAGCCGTGGCGCCGCCCTTTGCGAATTGCTTGGCGCCGTCATCCGCGATGCGCTGCAGGCTCATCAGCTCGCCGGTTTCCGCGTGGTGCACCGGAACCAGCAGGCGCCCATCGGCAGCGATGCGCAGGCCATGAGCGCGCACACCCTTGGCCTTCAGGTATGGGTGATTGTCGTTTGCCGGCTGGGCGCGCTCCCACTGCTGGCGAATGTAGCTCACCACGTTGGAGCGGTCAGGCTCTAGCCTGGCAGCACGGCGCGGACGGTTGTCGTTGGCAGGGCGCCGGTTGCCGCCATCTGCGCGCCAGGTGTACTGCTCTCCGGTTGACCAGTCCCCATAGACGGCCAGGGTGTCGTCGATCAGCTTCACCCAGCCGTCGCGGCTGTCCTTCTTCCTGCCGGGTGCCGGAAGCCGGTAAAACTTGCCAGGGATCAGGTGCGCCGGGAGCGAATCAATGCCGTATCCGGCTGCAGACAGAGTGCCGAGAAGGCTCATTTTTCCGCCTTAGGCAGCCTATATTGCGCGTCTACTGCCAGCCGCCAGGCGTCCAGCTCAGTGAATACGAATGGCAGTTCGTGAGGTGCGCTGCCAGCCATCTGCGCCAGGTTGAGCGCGAACGCGGGACGGCCCATCGCAACGGCTGCGCAAATGACTTCTTGAGCTGCCGCGAGTCGTTGCGCGTCTAGCTGCTGGCCAGGCCGCAACCAGCGTGTCTGCAGCGGTGCGATTACTAGGTCAGCGTAACGCTGCAGCATCGGTTGTAGTCTCGCGGGCGCACGTCTCCCGCGACCGGCGATGCGCCGGTTCGAATGGGCAGACATGATTCAGCCCTCGCCGGTAACAGGGCGAGAGGTCAGCCAGGCTTCAAGTTCAGATTCGAGCCAGCCAACGCGGCGCGGACCGATCTGGCGGCGACGCGGCATGTGCCCAGCATTCTCCCAGCGCCAAAGGGTGACGCGGCTAACGCCAAGCTGCTGGCAAACGGTTTTTTCAGAAAGGATTCGGTTTTGCATTTGGATGGTCTCATTCGAGACCGAGGGACTGCATAGCACTTGCACCATGACGGGCAATCGCGCAGCATTATCAGGCGTCCCAACGCTCTGACGTCGCCTCGGCGCTGTTCAGATACGGAGCGGAGAGCGCGCCAACGCCTTCCGCTCTACTTCAAAGCCCGCCTTGTGCGGGCTTTGTTGTTTCACTGTATCCAGCACCGAAAATGACGGCAACTAGCTGATTTATGAGGATTTTTAACTCTCAGTCATCGCAAGTAACTCTAGATAACTCCCGCTCATTGTGAGTAATCGAGACGCCCTTATATTCCCGACGAACGGTCATTCTGGTTTAGATAGTTTGCCCAATCCTGCATAAGAGCACGTCGCTTCGTTAGGAGATCACCTCGCCGGTAAGCTGCCTCAACTGCGTTACCTACCGTGTGCGCTAACGCCATCTCGACGACGAAGTTCGGATGTGGGGTGCATTCGGCGGCCCAGTCGCGGAAAGTAGAACGGAAGCCGTGCATTGTTAGGTCGCCTCGCCCAAGCCGCCGCAGCCCCATAAGCATTGCCATGTTTGATAGCGGGCGCCCTTTGCGCAGTCCTGGGAAAAGGTGGGGGTTGTCGTCTACGCGAGGGAGCTTTTCCAATACTGATAATGCGGCGGAAGTTAGCGGAACGCGGTGCTCTTTCCCGGCTTTCATCCGCGAGGCCGGTATTATCCAAACGTGCTCGTCCTGATTGATTTCGGACCACGTGGCGCCTAACACCTCAGAGGTCCGGCAAGCGGTCAGGATTGTTAGCTGCATCGCGGCATGAGTAAGGTCGCTGCGCTCAGCCAGCTCCTGCATGAAATCTGGCAGCTCCCGCCAAGGCAGCGCCGCATGATGTTTCCTTTCGCGCACTTTAGATCGCTTTGCCAGCAGCTTGTCTAGGTGACCTCGCCAGCGCGCTGGGTTCTCACCTGCCCGAAGTCCATGTGCCTTAGCCGCATCTAGCACCAGCTCAATTCGGTTTCTAAGCCTGCTGGCAGTTTCCGGCTTTGATTTCCATATCGGCTCCAGAATCGCCAGCACATGCGACGTTGTAACTTCCTCAGGCTTCAGGTGGCCTATGACAGGCGCAGCATAGGTAGCCAGGGTATTTTCCCATTGCTGCGCGTGCTTAGCGTTTTTCCATCCAGAACGATGCGAGGCAATGTAGTCGGTGCAGCATTTATCAAACGTCACCGTCGCAGCTTTTGCCGCATTTTCGGCGGCTTTGCGATGTTCGATTGGGTCTACCCCTGCAGCAACCAACTTACGGGCGTCGTCTCGCCTCTCGCGCGCCGTGGCGAGCGTTACCAGATCGCAAGAGCCAAGCCCCATGTTTCTTCGCTTGCCGTTGAGCTGAAAACGATAGAGCCAGCTCGCGGAGCCGTTGCTTGCGATCTGGAGATACAGCCCCCCGCCGTCGCCAGTGGTCCCGGGTGTTCCACCCCGAATCACGCTTTCAACCTTCCTCGCTGTCAGGTTTCCTGCCATCGTCTTCGCTCCACATGCCATTTCACATGCCACCAAAGGGCGGCACGAACAAAATCATTTGTCGGCATTATGAAACATGAAATGGCTTGGAGGCCATATAAATCAAGGCATTAAGATGGCAATAAGGGTCAAGAGTAAATAGCTTGGTATATACGTTTGGCGGACTGCGCTTCCGCCATTCATCTACCGCGCCGTCCTCTCCTTTGCCCGCTGGTCATCCCGTTGCCTGCGCCACGCTAGGTGACCCTTCGGCTTTTTGTTAAGGTAGCGCGATGCTGCGAAAAACGGCGTTGTGCAACGAGGTGTCGCTTGATTAGGGTCCTGGTGGTCGACGATCACGATCTGGTACGTACGGGCATTACCCGCTTGCTCGCGGATATAGAAGGTCTGCAGGTCGTTGGTCAGGCCGACAGCGGCGAGCTGGCGCTGAAGAAGGCGCGCGAACTCAGGCCCGACGTGGTCCTCATGGACATCAAGATGCCCGGTATCGGCGGCTTGGAAGCGACACGCAAGCTATTGCGCAGCCAACCCGACGTCAAGGTGATCGCGGTGACCATCTGCGAAGAGGACCCCTTCCCCACACGTCTGCTGCAAGCTGGCGCCGCCGGTTACCTGACCAAGGGCGCCGGGCTCGACGAAATGGTTAAGGCGATCCGCCTGGTCTTCGCCGGCCAGCGCTACATCAGCCCGCAGATCGCCCAGCAACTGGCACTCAAGTCGTTCCAGCCGCAAGTCAACGGTTCCCCGTTCGACCTGCTTTCCGAACGCGAGATCCAAATCGCGCTGATGATTGCCAATTGCCAGAAAGTGCAGAGCATCTCCGACAAGCTGTGCCTGTCGCCGAAGACAGTAAACACCTACCGCTATCGCATCTACGAGAAGCTTTCGATCACTAGCGATGTGGAACTGGCCCTGCTGGCGGTACGCCACGGCATGGTCGACACCATCAATTGACGATGCAGCACGCGTTCGATCCCAGCGCCTTCCTCGCCCATTGCAGCGGCCGCCCCGGCGTTTACCGCATGTTCGACGCGGAGGCCAAGTTGCTCTATGTCGGCAAGGCGAAGAACCTCAAGAAGCGCCTGGCCAGCTATTTCCGCAAGATCGGCCTGGCGCCTAAAACCGCAGCGCTGGTGGCGCGTATCGCGCAGATCGAAACCACCATCACCGCCAACGAGACCGAAGCGTTGCTGCTCGAGCAGACGCTGATCAAGGAATGGCGGCCGCCCTACAACATCCTGCTGCGCGACGACAAATCCTATCCGTACGTTTTTCTTTCCAGCGAAGACGCATTCCCGCGTTTGGGCATCCATCGCGGCGCGAAGAAGCAGAAAGGCCGCTACTTCGGCCCTTACCCCAGCGCCGGTGCGATTCGCGAGAGTCTCGGCCTGCTGCAGAAGGCGTTTCTGGTTCGGCAATGCGAGGACAGCTACTACCGCAACCGCACACGGCCCTGCCTGCAGTATCAGATCAAGCGCTGCAAGGGGCCTTGCGTCGGGCTGGTCGAGCCCGAGGAATACGCCGAGGACGTGCGCCATTCGGTGATGTTCCTCGAAGGCCGCAGTAATGCGCTGTCCGCGGAGTTGTCGGCGGACATGGAGCAGGCAGCGATGCGCCTGGACTTCGAGCGTGCCGCCGAGCTACGCGACAAGGCGGCCATCCTGCGCCGCGTGCAGGACCAGCAAAGCATGGAGGGCGGCACCGGTGACGTCGACGTGGTTGCGGCCATGGTCAACCCCGGCGGCGCCTGCGTGCACCTGATCAGCGTGCGTGGCGGGCGGGTACTCGGTAGCAAGAACTTCTTCCCGCAGGTCGCCATCGAGGAAGACACCGGCGAGGTGCTCTATGCATTCCTTGCCCAGTACTACCTGACCAACAGCGAACGCGACCTGCCCAGCGAACTGATCGTCAACGTGCTGCATGACGATTACCCAACGCTGCTCTCGGCGATTCACGAACTGCGTGGGCGCGAACTCGACATCAGCCACCGGGTGCGCGGCACGCGGGCGCGCTGGCAGGCGCTGGCGGTGACCAACGCCGAGCAGGCGCTGACAGCGCGACTGGCGAACCGGCAACACCTCAGCGCGCGCTTCGACGCCCTGGCCGAAGCGCTCGGCCTCGACGAACCACCGCAACGGCTGGAGTGCTACGACATCAGCCACTCCAGTGGCGAGGCGACGGTGGCGTCCTGCGTGGTGTTCGGACCGGAAGGTCCGTTGAAGTCCGACTACCGCCGTTACAACATCGAAGGCGTCACCGCGGGGGACGATTACGCCGCCATGCATCAGGCACTGACCCGGCGCTTCAGCAAGCTGAAGGAGGGTGAAGGCAAGCTGCCGGACGTGCTGTTGGTCGATGGTGGCAAGGGCCAGCTGACGATGGCGCGGGAGGTTCTGCAGGAGCTGGCAGTGCCGGATCTGATCCTGCTCGGCGTGGCGAAGGGCGTAACGCGCAAGCCCGGCCTGGAAACGCTGTACCTGAACGATGCCGCCCACGAATTCACCCTGCCGGGCGACTCCGCTGCCCTGCATCTGATCCAGCAAATCCGCGACGAAGCGCACCGATTCGCCATCACCGGACACCGCGCACGCCGCGGCAAGACCCGTCGCACCTCCACGCTGGAGGACGTCGCCGGCGTCGGGCCGAAGCGCCGAAGGGAACTGCTCAAACATTTCGGCGGCCTGCAGGAACTGGCGCGGGCCAGCGCCGAGGAAATCGCCAAAGCGCCTGGCGTCAGCAAAAAGCTCGCCGAGTCGATTTATGCAGCCCTGCACAGCGAGTAGAATATCGATTCACCTAACAGCCAGTTCGCGCCGATGAATATCCCAAATTTGCTCACCGTGTTGCGCGTTCTCCTGATTCCGGTCTTCATCCTCTTCTTTTACCTACCATTCTCCTGGAGCTACTGGGCGTCCAGCGGCGTGTTCGCCATCGCCGCCGTCACCGACTGGTTCGACGGCTACCTCGCTCGACGCTTGGAGCAGAGCACGCCGTTCGGTGCTTTTCTTGATCCGGTGGCGGACAAACTCATGGTTGCCGTTGCCCTCGTGCTGCTGGTCGAAGAACACGCCACGCTGTGGCTGACGCTGCCGGCGGCGATCATCATCGGCCGCGAGATCGTGGTGTCCGCGCTGCGCGAATGGATGGCCGAGCTGGGCGCCCGCGCCCATGTCGCGGTGTCCAGCTGGGGTAAATGGAAGACCGCTGCGCAGATGGCCGCGCTGATCATCCTGCTGGCCAATCCCCCGGTAATGAGCAATTGGGTGCTCCTCGGTTTCGTCCTGCTGATCATCTCCGCGGTGCTGACGTTATGGTCGATGCTGCAATACCTGATCGCCGCGTGGCCGCATCTGAGCATCAACCCTGAAAAGAAATAAACTTTTTTGAATCAAGGGGTTGACGGGGTGTTCCGAATCGCTAAAATGGCGCCCGTCACCAAGACGCGGGAATAGCTCAGTTGGTAGAGCACGACCTTGCCAAGGTCGGGGTCGCGAGTTCGAGTCTCGTTTCCCGCTCCAGTTTGTTGACGTTGACGCCGCAGCTTGCGGCGTCTTCGTTTTTTGAGGCCGGTTGGCAGAGTGGTTATGCAGCGGATTGCAAATCCGTGTACGCCGGTTCGATTCCGACATCGGCCTCCATTATTAAAGCCCCGCAGATCAAGCATCTACGGGGCTTTTCTTTTCTGACTAGGCGCTCCACATCGCCGATTTCGGCGCCACGGAAAAATACCTGGGCAACCTTGCCTGTACCCGCCTCGCTGTATATATTCCGCGCTTCGCCGCCAGGCGATCACGCTTTTTGCGCTACCGCCCGAATGGCGAAATCGGTAGACGCAAGGGACTTAAAATCCCTCGGGGGTAACCCCGTGCCGGTTCGACCCCGGCTTCGGGCACCAATGACTACGCGTCCTCCAGCGTTTCCCCCGCGCGCAGCTTTTCCGCAATTCTCTTCTCGGTCAGTTCCGCCAATTTCGTTATCTTGAAGAAATTCACGTTCGATGATCGCGGCAAACGCGCCCCTCGCAGCCCTCTCCAGTCGCTCTGTAGGCGTCCCTCATGACGCATTCGACCTAGCCGGCGGGGCGCCCTCGGTTTGCTCGCCTCGGCGGCCTGGCGATGACACAGATGCCATGCGAATGGCAGACGGCCGGAGACTGGCTCGCCGTGAGCCTGATCGGCATCCCTCTCTTCGGCATCATCCTGGCGAGTCTCTCACCGCCGTTCTGGCCGTCGATGTCATTCGCTAAGCGTCGAATCTGCCAGCCGAGCGGCTACGGCCACCACTGCCCAGTCCAGTGCCACGTCTAGCTAGTCGCCGTGGTGGCGATGCAGGAATTTCCGCACGCTCTTCCCTAAGGGCTGGACTGAGGCGAAACCAAGACTACGGATTGATTTAGGTAAGCCAACCATTCACCGCTGCTCGGTATTGGAAACGTGACCATAGATTTTCACCCCTGAAGAGGGATAGGCAGACCCTGCAAATTGCATGAGCGTTTCAGACCTGCGTTGCAAAATAAAAGGCTGAGCCGCCAGCGATTTGCACAGGTGCCTGATAAACAAAGGCTTTGCCGTGAAAATTAGATGGCATGAAGGCTGCTTTAGAGATGCGAGCGCTAGCCCATCTCATTCGGAGCAGAACAATGACCATCTCCCTGCAGCCTATCATTGCCGCCTTTCCCGACTACGCCGTAAGCGCTACACAGCGCCCGGATGGCAGCCAACTGCTGTCGCTGGAGAAGGATGGCATTCAGGTCACACGGGTAATCCCGTCGCCCCAGTTGAGCGCTCCGGTCCGTTTGGAATGGCTCCTCAGTGCGATTCGCCGCGACATTGCCCAGGCCGGTGGCGTGGTCGCCGAAATCGCCGCCATGCAACCCCAGCGTCAGGCGGTCGCCCAGCATCCCTGAAGGCTGGAATTGACTGAAACGACCCGACAGCGTCACTCACTGTCGGGCCGTTGTGTGTCCGGGGTCGAAGGCGGGGAGGTGTTCGACCCGCTCGAGCGCTCCGACAGCCATTGCAGGCGCACCTGCAATTGCGCGGCGAAATGGCGTGCCGCTCGCTCATCCTGAAAGGTCAGGCAGCGTCGTCCGGCGTGAACCTGCCACAGCTGTTGGCCATGCTCATCACGTACCTCAATGCGAACCACCATAGCGGATTCCGATTCCCTGCCGCGCAGCGGGTGGCGCGATGGGCGGAAGATTACGCGATAGGCGCAATGGCTTGAATCGGTCGCGCCTCAATACACCCAGACTTCCACGCGACGATTCTTGATCCGCCCTTCGTCCAGGCTGTTGGCGGCCACCGGCATCTCGTCGCCGAGGCCGGTAACGTCGCGGAAGATCACGCCGGCCTTCGACAACTCGCGGCGCACCGCCATGGCGCGCAGTTTGGACAGTAGCGAGGCGCGCTGCGGATCGGCCTTGTCGTCCGCGAAGCCGACCAGCACCGTGCGTTTGTAGAGTTTGTCGTTCTGTCTCAGGTACTCGGTGACGCGATCGATGTCACGCTGGGCCTTGTTGTCCAGCCGCGCGCTGCCGTGCTGGAAGCGGAAGTTCACCGAGAGGCGCTGGGCCTCGTTGGCCAGTTGCGAATATTCCTGCGGCATCCCCGGCGCGGTGGCGACCTGCATGGCACGCACGTCCTGGGCGACGAAGCCAACCTTGGCGACGATCGCCTGCCCGGCGGCGCTGTGGGCGAAGGCGACCAGCGCCAGCACCCACGGGTTGTTCTGCTCCGGGGCGTTATAAAGGAACAACCGGCGCGAGAGCGGATAGTCCTCGGTGGCGATCAGGCTGGTCGAAGGCGCCATCGGCTGGGATTCGCCGGCGGAAATCGCCAGCGTCTTGGCCCTGCCCACCGACGCCAACCCGGCGAAACCTATGCCCTGCGGATCGCCCGCGACGGTCTCGGAGAGCTGGTCACTGGATTCGAAACGCGCGGCGTCCGGTGCCAGGGCCTTGCCGTTGGCGACCAGCACCAGCTCCTTGAAGGTGTCGAAGGTGCCGGACTTGTCGTCCCGGGCGTACAGATGAATCGCCCCGGCCTTGCCGCCGAGCGCCGCCCAGTCGCGAATCCCGCCGGCGAACACCTTCGCCAGTTGCTCGCTGGTCAGGCTTTTCAAGCCGTTGTCGGGGTGTACGAGGATCGCCAGGCCGTCGATGCCTATTACCTGTTCCGCGGAGCGGCTGCGCAGGTCACCAAGTTCGACGAGCGCGGCGACTTCGCTGTCCTTGATCGGTCGGGACGATGCGGCCAGCTCGGCGCGGCCCTGTTGAAGGGCGACGAAACCCGTGCTGGAGCCGTGGGCGGCGATGTCCACGTGTACTTCGCGGCCTTCGGCAGTGCGCGCGGATATGCGCTGCTCGTTCTCCGCCGGGCCGGGCTGGCTGCGCACCATGAGCAAACCCTGCTGGCGCATCAGCCCTTCCACCAGCGCCGGCGCCAGGCGCGCACCGATGGTATTGGAGCCTTGGATGCGCAGCAGCGGGGCGTTGCCCTCGGGGATCGGCAAGGCGGCGAACACTGACCAGGGCAGGGCGTAGCAGACGAAGCCGAGGATCAGCATGCCGAGCACGCGGCTCCAGGTATCGGCTTCGTGATCGGAGGCGTGGGACATGCGACGAGCACCTGTAAGAGGGAAGGTGCCGGCAGACTAAGTCAGTTGCATGTCGCCCATATGACAGCCGAGAAAACCCCGATCAGCTCAGTTCGAGCCAGACGGGCGCGTGGTCGGAAGGCTTTTCCATCGCCCGCAGCTCATAGTCGACGCCGGTGGCAATGATGCGTTCCTGCAGCGGCCTGGAGGCCATGATCAGGTCAATGCGCAGGCCGCGCTTGGGTTCGTCCTCGAAGCCGCGACTGCGGTAATCGAACCAGCTGAAGCGGTCTTCCACGGCCGGATTCTGCAACCGGAAGGTATCCGCCAGGCCCCAGCTCTTGAGTTTATCCAGCCACTCGCGCTCCTCGGGAAGGAAGCTGCATTTGCCCGTACGCAACCAGCGCTTGGCGTTGTCGGCACCGATGCCGATGTCGCAGTCCTGCGGCGAGATGTTGAAGTCGCCCATCACCAGCAGGCGCTGGTCGGGCTGGAAGCGCTCTTCGAGCAGGCGCTGCAGGTCGGCGTAGAAACGCGTTTTGGCCGGGAACTTCACCGGATGGTCGCGGCTTTCGCCCTGTGGGAAATAGCCGTTGAACACATGCAACAGTTCCCCGTCGGCATCGGCGAAGCTGCCGCCGATCCAGCGCCGCTGGGATTCCTCGTCATCGCCTGGAAACCCCTTGAACACCTCCAGCGGCTTCGCCAGGGACATCAGCGCAACGCCGTAATGACCTTTCTGTCCGTGGAAGTGCACGTGGTAACCCAGCGCCTCGACTTCAGCGAAGGGGAACTGGTCGTCGGAGACCTTGGTTTCCTGCAGGCCGATGATGTCCGGGCGATGTTTCTCGACCAGTGCCGCCAGTTGGTGAGGACGTGCGCGCAGGCCGTTGATATTGAAGGAAACGACTTTCATCGCGGGACTCCTGGGAAAACCCCGATGCTAGCCCATCCGGCGCCGCGCCAGCCAGCGCTGGCGGCCCGCCCGTGGCGCTGCTAAGGTCAGCGAAGACCCATAACCATAACTAGAGAGGTCGACCGCCATGCCCGCAACCCAACCCACCGCGCCCGCCACGACGCGCTTCCTCGACAGCGGCTACGCACGCGAGGCGCGCTCCCTGCTGTACCAAGCCTATCGCCACGAACCCACCTTCGCCTACCTGTTCGAAGCCGAGCGGCCGGGCTACGACCATCGAGTGCGCGCCACCGTTCGCGAACTGGTGAATCAGCACTTCAGCGAGGACTTGCCGGCGATCGGCCTGCTGGTAGAGGACAGGCTGATCGGTGTCGCGCTGATCGCGCCGCCGCAACGTCGACTTGAGATCACCGAGAGCTGGGTGTGGCGCATGCGCATGCTGCTGACCACCGGATTGCGCTGTACCCAGCGCTACCTCGACTACCACTCCGCCGTGCTGGCCTGCCTGCCGCCCGGCCCGTTCCACGTCTTGGCGCTGATCGGCATCCATCCGCGCTGCCAGGGTCTCCACTACGGCGAGCAGATGCTCGAGGCCGTGCACGCCTGGTGCGCCGGGGACAGTGCGTCGCAAGGTGTGGTGCTGGACACCGGCAACAGCCGTTATCTGGACTTCTACCGGCGCCAGGGTTACCAGGAGATCGGCGAAGTGGCGATCGGCCCCATTCGCGAGCACGTCTTCCTCCATGCGCAGGCTCCGGCAGCTGCGCACGACGGCGGCCCGGACCTTCCAGCGGCGGAAATTCTTCGATAATTCGGGGAGTTAGCACGACCAAGGGTCGCCGGATCGCGCGCACTTGCATGGTAGCATCCGGCCCATGATGTCCCGATCCAGCGTCAGTTTCTGCCTATCGATCTGTTCGCTGCTCAGCGCTTCGGTGCTGGCGCAGGAGCAGCTCGACGTGCGCGTGCAGCCGGACAACGCGAAGCTCCGCGGCAATATCCAGGGCTACGTCGGCAGCCTGGAAGGCCGTGACCGGCAGGCGCTGGAACAACTCTCGCGGGTCGCCGAAACCCAGGCAGAGCGGGCCGCGCAAGCCCTTGGCTACTACCACGCACAGATCGACAGCGAAGTCGATCAGCGCCAGCCGCCGCGCCTGGTGCTGACCGTGCGGCCGGGCGAGCCGGTGCGGCTGCGCAACGTCACCGTCCGTGTCGAAGGCCCGGCCGCGCAGCTGACCAGCTTTCGCGTGCCCGACCGCGAAATGCTCAAGCCCGGCGCGATACTCGACCACGGCCATTACGAAGACGCGAAGAAGCTCATCGAGAACCAGGCGTCGCGCTTCGGTTTCTTCAGCGGCCGGTTCATCCGGCAGAAACTGCTGATCGACCCGCGCGAGGGCTTCGCCGACATCGAACTGATCTACGACAGCGGCCCGCGCTACCGGCTCGGCGTGGTCAAGTTCGGCGGCGATGCGCCGCTGTCCGAGGACCTGCTGCAACGCCTGGTGCCGTTCAAACGCGGCGATCCCTACGACTCCGAACTGATCGTCGAACTAAACCAGGCGCTGCAGACCAGCGGCTATTTCGATGCCGTGCGCGTCGACGCCACGCCCGAGCAGGCCCGCGACGGGCAGATCCCGGTAGATGTACGGCTCACCACGCGCAAGCCGCGCACCTTCGGCGTCGGCCTCGGCTACTCCACCGACGTCGGCCCGCGCGGCAAGGTCAACTGGACGCGCCATTGGGTGAACCCCCAAGGACACAGCTACGGCGCCGAACTGGAGCTTTCGGCGCCGCGGCAGAACGTCGGCCTGTGGTACGACATTCCGGGCCAGGCGCCCCTCACCGATAAACTGCGCCTGGCCGCCGGCTATCAATACGAGGAACTGGCCGACACCGACTCGCTGAGCCGCCTGCTCACAATCGGCCCGGAATGGCACAGCCTTCGACCGAGCGGCTGGACGCGCGTGCTCTCGGTGAAGTGGCAGCGCGAGGAATACCGCCTGGGCGACGACTCCGGGCTGAGCACGCTGCTGATGCCGGGCGCCAGCTATTCGCTGCTGCGCAGCAACAACCGGCTCGACCCCAGCCACGGTTATCGCCTGCAATTCGACGTGTCCGCGGCCAAGGACGGCCTGTTGTCGGACGCCGACCTGGTGCATGTCGAAGGGGCGATCAAGGGCCTGACCACGCTGGCGGACAAGCACCGTTTCCTCGGGCGTCTGCAACTGGGCGGCAACTACACCGACGAATACAAGGCGATTCCGCCATCGCTGCGTTTCTTCGCCGGTGGTGACCAGACCGTGCGCGGCTACGACTACCAGACGCTCTCGCCGGAAAACTCCGACGGCGACCGCATCGGCGGTCGCTACATGATCGCCGGCAGCCTCGAATATCAGTACGTGATCGCCGATCGCTGGCGTATCGCGACCTTCGTCGACCAGGGCAACGCGTTCTCATCGCTGGAGCTGCCGTCGCTGAAGACCGGCGTCGGCTTCGGCGTGCGCTGGGTATCGCCGGTGGGGCCGTTGCGCGTCGACCTGGCGCATCCGCTGGACGGTGACGGCGGCGTGCGTCTGCACTTTTCCATGGGCCCCGAACTGTGAGGCGCGTCGCCTGGGGCGTACTCGCGCTGGGGCTGCTCCTGGCACTGGGCCTGGGGCTGCTGCTCGGCAGCCAGACCGGCAGCCGCTGGGCGCTGGCGTGGGTGCCGGGCTTGCAGGTGCAGGCCTTCGACGGCCGGCTCGGCGGGGCCTGGCGAGCGGACCGGCTGGTCTGGAGCCGGGGCGATCGGCGCGTTGAGCTGGTCGCACCGCAGCTGGACTGGTCGCCGGACTGCCTGCTGCGCCTGACGTTGTGCCTGGACCGCGTGGTCGCGGAGCAGGTGATCGTCGCCTTGCCGCCGTCCGTAGACGACGAAGAAAGTTCGGAGGGGCTGCCGGATATCGGCCTGCCGCTGTCCCTGCGCCTGGGCGAAGTTCGGATCGGCAGCCTGCTGCTGGATGGACAGGAAGAATTGCGGGGCCTGCGCTTGACCGGGCAGTGGACTGGCGAGGGCTTGCGTATCGACTCGCTGAGCGTGCAGCGCGATGCGCTTTCCCTGAACCTGCAAGGCCTGCTCACACCCACCGGCGACTGGCCGCTGAAGGCCGAGGGCTCGCTGTCGCTGCCGGCACCGGAGGAGCAGCCGTGGACCCTGGCGATCAGCGTCGATGGCGACCTGCAGCGCGAACTGAAGCTGCACGCCGACAGCAGCGGCTACCTGCAGGGTCAGCTGGACGGCCGGGTGAGCCCGCTGACCGCGCATCTGCCGGCCCGGCTGCGGCTGGTGGTGCCGCGCTTCAAGGCCACTGCGGAGCTGCCGGACACCCTGACCCTTGAGGACCTCGAAGTGACCGCCGAGGGCGATCTGTCCGAGGGCTACCAGGTGCTCGGCAACGCCCGGCTGCCAGCCCAGGGGCGCCCGATGAGCCTGGGCCTGAACGGCCGGGTCAGCGCCGAAGGCGCGCGTATCGAGGCGCTCGACCTCACCGCCAGCGCGGAGCAGCGTCTGGCCCTGACGGGCGAGCTGGACTGGCGTGAAGGGCTGATTGCCGATGCGCACCTGGACTGGAAGGACTTTCCCTGGCGGCGGCTGTATGCCGAGATCGACGAACCGCCGGTGGCGCTGAAGACCTTCAAGGGCGATCTGCATTACGACGGCGGCCGGTATCTGGGCAACTTCGCCGCCGACCTGCTGGGGCCGGCGGGGCCTTTCAGCCTCAGCAGCCCGCTGAGCGGCGACCTCGAACACCTCAATCTGCCCTCGCTGCGCCTGGTGGCCGGGCAGGGCACCTCCGAAGGGCAGTTGAACCTCGGATTCGCCGATGGCCTCGACTGGAAGGCGTCGCTGCAGCTCGAGCGTTTCGATCCCTCCTACTGGCTCGCCGAGCTGCCCGGTAGCCTGGCCGGCCCGCTGCGCAGCGAAGGAAGCCTGAAGGACGGCGAACTGGCACTGAACGCCGAGCTGCGACTGGACGGCAGGCTGCGCGGGCAATCGACCCGGCTGCAACTCGCCGCAGAGGGTGCCGGTGAGCGCTGGAACCTGGCCAACCTCGACCTGCGCGTGGGCGACAACCAAGTACTGGGCAAGGGTCAGCTGGATCAACGCGTGCAGGGGCAGCTCGCGCTCGATCTGCCGCGTCTGGGCCAGCTGTGGCCCGAACTGCGGGGCGCGCTGAACGGAACCCTCGAGTTGGCCGGCAGCCGCACCGCCCCCCAGGGCCGGGTGGCGCTGAGGGCGCAGATGCTGTCGCTCGGCGAACGTCGGCTGGCCGCGCTGGACTTGGCGGCTACGCTCGATGCGGCGCAGCGTGGCACGCTGACCCTGAACGCCCGCGATATCCACTCCGGCGACACCGCGCTGGGCGATCTGCGCCTGAGCGGGCAGGGCGATCGCAGGGACCAGCGTCTGGACCTGAGCCTGGCCGGCCCGCTGCTGCGTAGCGCGCTTGGCCTGTCCGGGCGGCTGGAGGGTGATGGCACCACGGGTTGGCACTGGCGCGGCCAGCTCGGCAACGGCGAAGTCGTCGCCGGCGGCCAAACCTGGACGCTGAGCAGCCCGGCACGCCTGGAGCGCCGCGCCGATGGCCGGCTGGAGTTGGGCGCGCACTGTTGGGCCTACGGCGACGCCAGCCTGTGCGGCGAGGAGCAGCGGCTGATGCCGGAGCCCAAGCTGCGCTATCACCTGCGCAATTTCGCCCTCGAGGCGCTGGCGCCGTTCCTTCCCGAAGACTTCGCCTGGAAGGGCGAATTGAACGCCGACCTGCAGCTCGACCTGCCGGCTGCCGGCCCCAGCGGGCGTATTCTCGTCGACGCCGGCAACGGCACCTTGCGCGTGCGCGACGGCGACGACTGGGTGGACTTTCCCTATCGGCAACTGAGCCTGGACAGCCAACTGCAACCCAGCCGAGTGGACACCCAGCTGAGTTTCGCCGGCGGTCCCCTGGGCGAGCTGTCGCTGCATGCGCGCATCGACCCGCGGGCGGCGAACAAGCCGCTGAGTGGAACCTTCGCCCTCAGCGGCCTCGACCTGTCGGTGGCACGGCCGTTCGTGCCCTTGGTCGAGCGCCTGGAAGGCTATCTGGACGGCTCCGGCACCTTGTCCGGCGATCTGCAGGAGCCGAGCATCGACGGTCGCCTGCAACTGCGCGGCGGCCATGTTTCCGGGGCGGAACTGCCGACACGCCTGGAAAACCTCCAGGTCCAGGCGCTGATTGCCGGGGAGACGCTGCAGCTCAGCGGCGGCTGGACTGCCGGTCGCGAAGGGCAGGGCAGCATCAGCGGGTCGCTGGACTGGAGCCGCGCGCTGGACCTCGATCTGCGCATTCGCGGCGACCGCCTGCCGGTATCGGTGGCGCCCTATGCCGATCTGGAAGTGGCGCCCGACCTGCAGGTCGCCTTCGATGGCGAGCAACTGGCGCTCAGCGGCAAGCTGCGGGTGCCCCGCGGCAGCATCATCGTTCGCGAGCTGCCGCCGTCCACGGTGAAGGTCTCGGCGGACGCCGAAATCGTCGGAGCGGAGGCGCCGGTCAGGGGCGCGGCGCCAGCGCTGCGGATGAACGTCGACGTGGCGGTCGGCGAGGACAAGCTGACCTTCAGCGGCTTTGGCCTGAATGCCGAGCTGGCCGGTCAGGTCCACGTCGGCGACAACCTCGATACGCGCGGCGAGCTGAGTCTGAACAAGGGGCGCTACCGCGCCTACGGCCAGCGCCTGACCATCCGCCGCGCGCGCCTGCTGTTCACTGGGCCGATCGACCAGCCGTATCTCGACGTGGAAGCGGTGCGCGTGGTCGATGACGTCACCGCCGGCATCCGCCTCACCGGCAGCGCGGCCGCGCCACGTAGCGAGGTGTTCTCGGAACCGGCAATGAGCCAGGAACAGGCGCTGTCCTACCTGGTGCTGGGTCGCCCATTGGGCGGTAACAGCGGCGACAGCAATATGCTCGCCGAAGCCGCCCTCGGCCTGGGCCTGGCGCAGAGCGCCTCGATCACCGGAGGCCTGGCACGCAACCTCGGCATCGAGAACTTCCAGCTAGACACCGAAGGCACCGGAAACACCACCAGCGTGGTGGCCAGCGGCAGCCTCACCGATCGCCTCAGCCTGCGCTACGGCGTTGGCGTGTTCGAGCCGGCGAATACCGTGGCGCTGCGTTACGAACTGACAAAGCGCCTGTACCTCGAAGTCGCCAGCGGGCTGGCCAGTTCGCTGGACCTGTTCTACAAGCGCGACTTCTGATCGACACGAGCGTCCGGGACACGGGCGTCCGCGACTCGATGGTCCGCGACTCGATGGTCCAGTCCCTGCCGTCTAAACGTCGAGCATCTTCATCACCTGTTCCGGATAGCGCCCGCCGGCCACCGCATCGGCCGGGAAGATCGAGTCGATGTGCGCCCGTTCGGCCGCGCTCAGAACGACGTCCAGCGCACCCACGTTCTCTTCCAGGTACTTGCGCCGCTTGGTGCCGGGAATCGGGATGAGGTCCTCGCCCTGGGCCAGGACCCAGGCCAGCGCCAGTTGCGATGGCGTCACGCCCTTGGCTTCGGCCAGCGCCTTCACCTTCTCCACCAGCAGCAGGTTGCGGGCGAAATTCTCGCCCTGGAAGCGCGGACTGAAGCGCCGGTAATCGTCTTCGGCGAAATCATCCGGCGAGGTCAGCGCGCCGGTTAGGAAACCGCGTCCCAGCGGACTGTAGGGCACGAAGGCGATGCCCAGGCGCCTGCAAGCCGCCAGCGCGCCGTTGCTTTCCGGGTCGCGGGTCCACAACGAGTACTCGCTTTGCAGGGCGCTGATCGGGTGAACGGCGTGGGCGCGCTCCAATGTCGTCGCCGACGCCTCGCTGAGGCCGAGGTAGCGCACCTTGCCTTCCTTCACCAACGCAGCCACGGCGCCCACGGTTTCCTCGATCGGCACCTGCGGATCGATACGGTGCTGGTAGTAGAGGTCGAGGTGGTCGACGCGCAGGCGTTTGAGGCTGCCTTCGATGGAGGAGCGCACGTATTCCGGACGTCCGCTGACTCCGCGCAGTGCCGGTTTGGCCGGGTCGCGGAGAAGGCCGAACTTGCTGGCGAGGAACACCTGGTCGCGCTTGCCGCGAATCGCCTTGCCGATCAGTTCCTCATTGCTGAACGGGCCATACATGTCGGCGGTGTCGAGCAGATTGACGCCCAGCTCCAGCGCGCGGTGCAGGGTGGCGACGGACTCCGCTTCGTCGCGTCCGGCCCCGTAAAAATCGCTCATGCCCATGCAGCCCAGGCCAATGGCGGAAACCTGCGGGCCGTCGTGGCCCAGTTGGCGAGTCTTCATCGAAAGGTTCTCCTTGGGGAATGTCGGCCCAGTGTCTACCTCGCTCCTAGCTGGATAAACCCATCGAAAACGTATTCACTATTCGTAATTTCTAAATAGTGGAAGGGCAAATGGACCGCTTTCTCGCCATGCAGCTGTTCACCCGCATCGTCGAGATGGGCGCTTTCGGCCGCGCTGGCGAAAGCCTTGGGCTGGCTCCGGCGTCCAGCAGCCAGTTGATCAAGCAACTGGAAAGCCACCTCGGCGTGCAGCTGCTGCAGCGCACCACTCGGCAGGTCAGCCCGACCGTGGACGGCGCCGAGTTTTACGAACGCTGCGTGCGCCTGCTGGCTGACCTTGACGACGCCGAGGGCTCGTTCTCCGAAGCGCGGCGCAACCCGCGAGGCAAGCTGCGCATCGACCTGTCGCATTCGCTGGCGCGGCTGGTGGTGATCCCGCGGTTGCCGGCATTCTGCAGCCGCTACCCGCAGATCGAGCTGGAAGTGGGCACCTCGGACCGCACCCTCGACCTGATCCGCGAAGGCGTCGACTGCGTGCTGCGTGGCGGCGCGCCGCTGGACCCGGGGCTGGTGGCCCGGCCGGTGACCCAACTGACGCAAGTCACCTGCGCCAGCCCGGCGTACCTCGCCGCCCAGGGCGTGCCCTGGTCCCTGGCGCAACTCGACGGCCATCGCGCCATCGACTTCATCGGCTCCAGCGGACAGCGCTTCGAACTGGAGTTCCAGATCGCCGGCGCAACGCAGACGCGGCGTCTGCCGGCGCAGATCGCAGTGAACGGGGCGGATGCCTACGTCGCCGCCTGCGAAGCCGGCTTGGGGCTGATCCAGGTGCCGCTCTACCACATCACCGAACAACTACGCGCCGGCAGCCTGGTGGAAGTCCTCGCCGACTGCCGTCCGCCGGTGTACCCGCTGAGCGTGGTCTACCCGCCGCATCGCCAGCTGTCGCGGCGGGTGAGGGTGTTCGTCGACTGGCTGGTGGAGCTGTTTGAACAGCCCGACTGGATGGATCGGCCGGGCCACTGACGACGAAGAACGCGCAAGGCAGGTGATGCCCTGCCATTTTCCGGTGTGGGCATGATTTACTGGGCGCTCCATCCTCCCCACAAGAAGGAAATCCCCATGCCCCAAGTGACCCGCCGCGGCAGCCCCGTGGACATCGACGGCGAGCTGCCGAAGGTCGGCCAGGCCGCGCCCGCCTTCAGCCTGGTCAACGGCGACCTCGCTGACGTGACGCTCGAAGCCTTCGCCGGCAAACGCAAGGTGCTGAACATCTTCCCCAGCGTCGATACGCCGACCTGCGCCACCTCGGTGCGCAAGTTCAACGCCGAGGCCAGCAGGCTGAACAACACCGTGGTGCTGTGCATCTCCGCGGACCTTCCGTTCGCGCAGAAGCGCTTCTGCGGCGCCGAAGGGCTGGAGAACGTGGTCAACCTGTCGACCCTGCGCGGTCAGGCGTTCCTCCGCGACTACGGCGTGGCCATCGCCAGCGGCCCGATGGTGGGCCTGGCGACCCGTGCGGTCGTGGTGCTGGACGAGAACGACCGCGTGCTGCACAGCGAGCTGGTGCCGGAGATCGGCCAGGAGCCGGACTACCAGGCGGCCATCGGCGTACTCGACTGATACGCCGGGCGACGAATGAATGGCTCGCCGCGGCGGGCCGTTTTTCCACCGGTGCCTGTGACGGCCTTCCTGCGCCGGAAATTTTTTGTTTTGCACTCATACACTTGGCGAGGTAAGTAAAGGGTAAATAGGCAGTAAAGGGCCTTTGCATCGGGGGCGACAATCCTTATCGTTCAGGCTCCTTCAAATTCCGAATCCTATTCATGTCCGAGCAAACGCCGCCCCCCGCGTTTTACCGTCGCCCGCGTGCCTGGCTGATCGGTATCGTCGTCCTCCTGCTGCTGGCCGCCGTGGCCTGGAAATTCTGGCCCGCCAGCTTCACGTCTACGGACGCGGCGCAGCAGACCAGCCGCCGAGGCCACGGCGGAGCCGGTGTCGGCCGCGGCCCTGGTGGCATGGGAGGTCCGGGCGGCGGGCTGTTCAATAACGAGCCTACCCCGGTACGCGTGGCCGCCGCCCGGCAGGGGGACTTTCCCGTCTATTACAAGGCGCTCGGCACGGTTACCGCGCTGAACACGGTGAGCGTGCGCGGCCGGGTCGATGGCGAGCTGGTCAAGGTGGCGTTCGAGGAAGGGCAGAAGGTCAAGGCAGGCGACCTGCTGGCGGTGATCGACCCGCGCCCCTACCAGATCGCCCTGCAGCAGGCCCAGGGCACGCTGGCGGAAAACCAGGCGCAACTGAAGAACGCGCAGATCGACCTGGACCGTTACCGCGGGCTCTATGCCGAGGACAGCATCGCCAAGCAGACCCTGGACACCCAGGAAGCGCTGGTCAATCAGTACAAGGGCACGCTGCAAGGCAACCAGGCGGCGGTCAACCAGGCCAAGCTGAACCTAGATTTCACCAACGTGCGCGCGCCCATCTCCGGGCGGCTGGGCCTGCGCCAGGTCGACGTCGGTAACCTGGTTGGCTCCAGCGACACCACCGCGCTGGTGACCATCACCCAGACGCAGCCGATCAGCGTCGCCTTCACCCTGCCGGAGAACGAGCTGCCCACGGTGGTCCAGCGCTTCCGTGCCGGCGAGAAACTGCGTGTCGAGGCCTGGGACCGCGCGGAAACCGGCCTGCAGGCCGAAGGCGTGCTGCAAAGCCTGGACAACCAGATCGACACCACCACCGGCACCCTGAAGTTCAAGGCCCGCCTCGGCAACGACAAGGAAACCCTGTTCCCCAACCAGTTCGTCAACGTGCGGGTGCTCGCCGACACGCTGCGCAATGTTGTTCTGGTGCCGACCCCGGCGGTGCAGTTCGGCACTGCCGGGTCATTCGCCTACGTCATGGACGGCGACGACAAGGTGACCATCCGCAACCTCAAGGTCGGTCCCAACGACGGCACCAATACGGTGATCCTCGAAGGTCTGGCCAGTGGCGACCGCGTCGTGCTCGAAGGCACCGACCGCCTGCGCGACGGTAGCAAGGTGCTGGTGGTGGGTGATACCAACGCCGTGCCGAGCTCGCCCAGCGAGCAGTTGCAGGGCTCGCCGAAAGCACCCGCGGGCGCTCCCGACGCGGCGGCGAAAGACCCTCGATGAACGTTTCGCGGCTGTTCATACTGCGCCCGGTCGCCACCACGCTGAGCATGCTGGCGATCCTCCTCGCCGGGCTGATCGCCTATCGCATGCTGCCGGTGTCGGCGTTGCCGCAGGTGGACTACCCGACTATCCGCGTGCTCACGCTGTACCCCGGCGCCAGTCCGGAGGTGATGACCAGCGCGGTCACCGCGCCGCTGGAGCGACAGTTCGGCCAGATGCCTGGGCTCGCGCAGATGTCCTCGACCAGCTCCGGCGGCGCCTCGGTGATCACCCTGCGTTTCAGCCTGGCGATGGACCTCGATGTCGCCGAGCAGGAAGTGCAGGCGGCGATCAACTCCGCCAGCAACCTGCTGCCCAACGACCTGCCGGCGCCGCCGGTTTACAACAAGGTCAACCCGGCCGACACCCCGGTGCTCACCGTGGCAGTCAGCTCCAAGACCATGCCGTTGCCCAAGCTGCACGACCTGGTCGACACGCGCATGGCGCAAAAACTTTCCCAGGTGAACGGCGTCGGCATGGTCAGCCTCGCCGGCGGCCAGCGCCAGGCGGTGCGGGTGAAGGTCAATGCGCAGGCCCTGGCCGCCGCCGGGTTGAACCTGTCCAACGTGCGCACGCTGATCACCTCGTCCAACGTCAACCAGCCGAAGGGCAACTTCGACGGTCCGACGCGTACCTCGATGCTCGACGCCAACGACCAGCTGCGCTCACCCGAGGAGTACGCCAACCTGATTCTCGGCTACAACGCGGGCGGCGCGCTGCGTCTGCGCGACGTGGCGGAGGTCGTCAGTGGCGCGGAGAACGAGCGCCTCGCCGCCTGGGCCAACCAGAACCAGGCCGTGCTGATCAACATCCAGCGCCAGCCCGGCGCCAACGTCATCCAGGTGGTCGACCGGATCAAGGCGCTGTTGCCGGCGATCACCTCGACCCTGCCTGCAGGGCTCGACGTCACCGTGCTCACCGACCGTACACAAACCGTGCGCACCGCGGTCAGGGACGTGCAGCACGAGCTGCTGCTGTCCATCGCTCTGGTGGTGATGGTCACCTTCCTGTTCCTGCGGCGCTTCTCGGCGACCATCATCCCGTCGATCGCCGTGCCGCTGTCGCTGGTCGGCACCTTCGGCGTGATGTACCTCGCCGGTTTCTCGGTGAACAACCTGACGCTGATGGCGCTGACCATCGCCACCGGTTTCGTGGTGGACGACGCCATCGTCATGCTGGAGAACATCGCCCGTTTCGTGGAGGAGGGCGACTCGCCGCTGCAGGCGGCGCTGAAGGGCGCGCGGCAGATCGGCTTCACCCTGATCTCGCTGACCTTCTCGCTGATCGCCGTGCTGATTCCGCTGCTGTTCATGGCCGACGTGGTTGGCCGGCTGTTCCGCGAATTCGCCATCACGCTGGCGGTGGCGATCCTGATTTCCCTGGTGGTCTCGCTGACGCTGACGCCGATGATGTGCGCACGGCTGCTCAAGCGCGAACCGCCGGAAGCCGAGCAGGGCCGCTTCTACCGCGCCAGCGGCGCCTGGATCGACTGGCTGATCGAGCGCTATTCCGGCGGCCTGCGCTGGGTCCTCAGGCATCAGCCGCTGACCCTGCTGGTCGCCGTGGCGACCCTCGGCCTCACCGTGGTGCTCTACCTGGCGGTGCCCAAGGGCTTCTTCCCGGTACAGGACACCGGGGTGATTCAGGGCATTTCCGAAGCGCCGCAGTCGGTCTCGTTCCGCGCCATGAGCGAGCGCCAGCAGGAGCTGTCGCGGCTGATCCTCGAGGACCCGGCGGTGGCCAGCCTGTCGTCCTATATCGGCGTCGATGGCGACAACGTCACGCTGAACAGCGGCCGTCTGCTGATCAATCTGAAACCGCACGCCGACCGGGACGTCAGCGCCACCCAGGTGATCGAGCGCCTGCAACCGAAGCTGGCGCGGCTCAGCGACATTCGCCTGTACCTGCAACCGGTCCAGGACCTGACCATCGAGGACCGGGTCAGCCGCACGCAGTTCCAGTTCAGCCTGGAGTCCCCGGACGCCGAGCTGCTCAGCGAATGGAACGGCAAGTTGGTCGATGCGCTGCGCCGCCAGCCGGAACTCACCGATGTCGCCAGCGACCTGCAGGGCAAGGGCCTGCAGGTCTACCTGAACGTCGACCGCGACCTTGCCAGCCGGTTGGGGGTGAGCATGAGCGCGATCACCGATGCGCTTTACGACGCCTTCGGCCAGCGGCAGATTTCCACCATCTTCACCCAGTCGAGCCAGTACCGCGTGGTACTGCAAGCGGCGGCCGGCGAGCAGATCGGCCCGCAGGCGCTGGGGCAGATCCACGTCGCCACCCGCGAGGGCACCCAGGTGCCGCTGTCGAGCCTGGCGCGCATCGAGGAGCGCCAGGCGCAACTGGTGATCAACCACATCGGCCAGTTCCCCTCCAGCACACTGTCGTTCAACCTCGCCGACGGCGTTTCGCTGGGTAAGGCGGTCGAAGTGATCGAGCGTACCCAGCAGGACATCGGCATGCCGGCCGGCGTGCAGAGCCGCTTCCAGGGTGCCGCCGAGGCTTTCCGCGCGTCGCTGTCGTCGACCCTGCTGCTGATCCTGGCGGCGGTTGTGACCATGTACATCGTGCTCGGCGTGCTCTACGAGAGCTACGTGCATCCGATCACCATCCTGTCGACGCTGCCGTCGGCCGGTGTCGGCGCCTTGCTCGCGCTGCTGCTGACCGGCAACGACCTCGGGCTGATCGCGATCATCGGCATCATCCTGCTGATCGGCATCGTCAAGAAGAACGCGATCATGATGATCGACTTCGCCCTCGACGCCGAACGCCACCAGGGCATGGCGCCGGAAGCGGCGATCTACCAGGCGGCGCTGTTGCGCTTCCGGCCGATCCTCATGACCACCCTGGCGGCGCTGTTCGGCGCGGTGCCGTTGATGCTCGCCAGCGGCTCGGGCGCGGAGCTGCGCCAGCCGCTGGGGCTGGTGATGGTCGGCGGGCTGCTCGTCAGTCAGGTGCTGACGCTGTTCACCACGCCAGTGATCTACCTGTACTTCGACCGACTGGCCACGCGTTTCCGCCGGCCGCGAGGTGAAGAGGGCGAGGTACCGGTATGACGGCGTCGGGTACGTTGCACGGAGGGCAGGCGCCGCGATGAACCTCTCCGCGCCCTTCATCCGCCGGCCGGTGGCGACCATGCTGCTGAGCCTGGCGATCCTCCTGCTCGGCAGCCTTAGCTTCGGCCTGCTGCCCGTGGCGCCGCTGCCGCAGATCGACTTCCCGGTGATCACCGTGCAGGCCAACCTGGCGGGGGCCAGCCCGGAGGTCATGGCGTCCAGCGTCACCACACCGCTGGAGCGCTCGTTCGGCAGCATCGCCGGCATCACCCAGATGACCAGCCGCACCAGCCAGGGCTCGACGCGGATCATCCTGCAGTTCGAGGCGGACCGGGATATCAACGGCGCCGCACGCGACGTGCAGGCGGCCATCAACGCCTCGCGCAACCTGTTGCCCAGCGGCATGCGCAGCATGCCCACCTACAGGAAGGTGAACCCCTCGCAGGCGCCGATCATGGTGCTCTCGCTGACCTCCGACGTGTTGCAGAAGGGCCAGCTGTACGACCTGGCCTCGACCATCCTGGCGCAAAGTCTGTCGCAAGTGACCGGCGTCGGCGAAGTGCAGATCGGCGGCAGCTCGCTGCCGGCGGTGCGCATCGAACTGGAGCCACAACTGCTCTATCAGTACGGCGTTTCCCTCGACGAGGTACGCAGCGCAATCACCGCCGCCAACGTGCGCCGGCCGGTCGGCGCGGTGGAGAACGACCAGCACAACTGGCAGATCCAGGCCAACGACCAGCTCGAGCGCGCCGCCGACTACGAGCCGGTGATCATCCATTACCAGGACGGCGCGGCGCTGCGCCTGCGCGATGTGGCGAAGGTCAGCGACGGCGTCGAGGACCGCTACAACAGCGGCTTCTACAACGACGAATCGGCCGTGCTGCTGGTGGTCAACCGGCAGGCTGGGGCGAACATCATCGAGACCATCCAGTCGATCAAGGACCAGCTTCCGGCACTACAGGCGGTGCTCCCAGCGAGCGTCAAGCTGAACCTGGCGATGGACCGTTCGGCGACCATCCGCGCGACCCTGCACGAAGCCGAGCGCACCCTGCTGATCGCCGTGGTGCTGGTGATCCTGGTGGTCTTCCTGTCGCTGGGCAACCTGCGCGCCTCGCTGATTCCGGCGCTGGCCGTGCCGGTGTCGCTGATCGGCACCTTCGCCGTAATGCACCTGGCCGGCTTCTCGCTGAACACCCTGTCGCTGATGGCGCTGATCCTCGCCGCCGGGCTTGTGGTGGATGACGCCATCGTCGTGCTGGAGAACATCGCGCGGCACATCGACGGCGGCGAGCCGCCGTTCCGCGCGGCGCTGCTGGGCACCAAGGAAGTCGGTTTCACGCTGCTGTCGATGAACCTGTCGCTGGTCGCGGTGTTCGTCTCGATCCTGTTCATGGGCGGCATCGTCGGCCAGCTGTTCAAGGAATTCTCGATTACCCTGGCGGCGGCGATCCTGGTCTCGCTGGTGGTCTCGCTGACGCTCACCCCGATGCTCTGCGCGCGCTGGCTGAAACCCCACGACCCGGCCCGGCAAAGCCGCCTGCAACGCTGGAGCGAGGCGCAGCACCAGCGCCTGGTGCGCTTCTACGACCGCACGCTGGGCTGGGTGCTGCGCCATCCGAAGCTGACGCTGCTGAGCCTGCTGGCCACGGTGGTGCTCAACGTCTACCTGTACATCGCGGTGCCGAAGACCTTCATGCCGCAGCAGGACACCGGCCAGCTGACCGGATTCATCCGTGGCGACGACGGCCTCTCGTTCAGCGTCATGCAGCCGAAGATGGAGATCTACCGCCGCTCGCTGCTCAAGGACCCCGCGGTGGAGAGCGTCGCCGGCTTCATCGGCGGCAACGGCGGGACCAACAACGCGTTCCTGATCGTCCGGCTGAAACCGATGAAGGAGCGCTCGCTGTCCGCGCAGCAGGTCATCGAGCGCTTGCGCAAGAATATGCCCAAGGTGCCCGGCGGCCGGTTGATGCTGATGGCGGACCAGGACCTGATGTTCGGCGGATCGCGCGAGCAGGACAGCTCGCAGTACCAGTACCTCCTGCAAACCGACGAGCTGAGCCTGCTGCGCAAATGGCTGCCGCAGGTCGCGGCGGCGCTCAAGGCGCTGCCCGAGCTGACCGCGATCGATGCCAATGACGGCGGCGGCACCCAGCAGGTGACCCTGCAGGTCAATCGTGATGAAGCACGGCGCCTGGGCGTGGACATGGCGATGGTCAGCACCGCGTTGAACAACGCCTACAGCCAGCGGCAGATTTCCACCATCTACGACAGCCTCAACCAGTATCAGGTGGTGATGGAGGTCAACCCGAAATACGCCCAGGACCCGAAGACCCTGGAGCAGGTCTATCTGGTTACCGCGGACGGTGGCAGGGTGCCGCTGTCCGCGGTGGCCAGCTACTCCAACAGCCTGGCGGACGACCGGGTCAACCATGAGGGCCAGTTCGCCTCGGAAGCGATTTCCTTCGACCTGGCCCCCGGCGTCAGCCTGGACGCGGCCACCGTCGCCATCGACAAGGCGGTGGCGGCGATCGGCATGCCCACGGAAGTGATCGGTCGCCTGGGCGGCGCTGGCGACGCGTTCAAGACCACCCAGCAGAACCAGCCGTGGATGATCCTGGCCTCGCTGGTACTGGTCTACCTGGTGCTCGGCATCCTCTACGAAAGCTACATCCATCCGCTGACCATTCTCTCGACGCTGCCGTCGGCCGGGGTTGGCGCGCTGCTGACGATCATCCTGATCCGCGGCCAGTTCAGCCTGATCTCGCTGCTCGGGCTGTTCCTGCTGATCGGCATCGTCAAGAAGAATGCGATCATGATGATCGACCTCGCGCTGCAACTGGAGCGCGAGGGGCAGTCGCCGGCGGAGTCGATCCGCCAGGCCTGCCTGCTGCGCCTGCGGCCGATCCTGATGACCACCCTGGCGGCGATCCTCGGCGCCTTGCCGCTGTTGATCGGCGGCACCGAGGGCGCAGAAATGCGCCAGCCGCTGGGTATCACCATCGTCGGCGGTCTGGTGCTGAGCCAGATCCTCACCCTTTACACCACCCCGGTGGTCTACCTGTCCCTCGACCGCCTGCGCCATCGCTTCAACCGCTGGCGCGGCGTGCGTACCGATGCCGCCCTGGATACTCCGCTATGAACCATTCGCACCTGCCGCTTTGCCCCGTCGCGCTCACCCTGTTCGTGCTGCTTTCCGGCTGCGCGCTTGGGCCCGACTACCAGAGGCCGTCGCTGGACACCCCGGCACAGTTCAAGCAGGCGCAGGGCTGGAAAGCCGCGGTGCCGGCGGATGCGCTGGAGCGCGGCGCCTGGTGGGAACTGTATGGCGACGCCGAGCTGAACAGGCTGGTGGAAACGCTCAATGTCTCCAACCAGAACGTTGCCGCGTCCGAGGCCGCCTACCGCCAGGCGCGCGCCCTGGTGCAAAGCGCACGGGCGGCGTTCTATCCGACGCTTTCGGCCAATACCAGCATGACCCGCTCGGGGCAGGGCGGTGGAAGCAGCACCGTGCGCACCTCGGACGGTTCGGTGATCACCAGCTCGGGCGGCGGTGGAATTTCCAAGAATTACAACGCCAACCTCGGGGTGAGCTGGGAACTGGACGTCTGGGGCCGCCTGCGACGCGGCCTGGAGGCGGACCGCGCGAGCGCCGAGGCGAGCCTCGCAGACCTCGCCGCGGCGCGCTTGAGCCTGCAATCGGAACTGGTGCAGAACTACCTGCAACTGCGTGTGATGGATGAACAGAAGCGTCTGCTCGATGCCACCGTGGCGGCCTATCAGCGCTCGCTGCGGCTGACGCAGAACCAGTACAACGCCGGTATCGTGCCGAAGTCCGACGTCAGCCAGGCGCTGACCCAGCTGAAGAGCACCCAGGCGCAGGCCATCGACCTCGACTGGCAGCGCGCGCAGCTGGAACACGCCATCGCCGTGCTCACCGGCGCACCGCCGGCGCAGTTTTCCATCGCTGCGCGCGAGTCGATTCCCGAGCTGCCGGCGATCCCGCTGGAACTGCCCTCGGAGTTGCTCGAGCGGCGTCCGGACATCGCCGCCGCCGAGCGCAGCGTGATCGCCGCCAACGCGCAGATCGGCGTGGCCAAAGCCGCCTATTTCCCCGACCTGAGCCTGTCCGCCAACGGCGGCTACCGCAACGACAGCTTTGCCGACTGGATCAACGTGCCGAACCGCTTCTGGTCGCTCGGTCCGTCCCTGGCGCTGACCCTGTTCGACGGGGGCGCCCGCGCCGCCGAACTGGAGCGCAGCCGCGCCGGCTACGACCAGACTGTCGCCGAGTATCGCCAGGCCGTGCTCGATGGCTTCCGCGAGGTGGAGGACTACCTGGTGCAGCTCCAGGTGCTCGAGCGCGAATCCGGCTACCAGCGCGAAGCCCTCGACGCCGCCCGCGAATCCCTGCGCCTGATCGAGAACCAGTACAAGGCAGGCACCGTGGATTACAACGACGTCGTCAACGTGCAGGCGACCACGCTTTCCAACGAACGCAGCAACCTGACGCTGCTGGGCAGCCGCCTCACCACCAGCGTGCAGTTGATCGCCGCGCTGGGCGGCGGCTGGAGCAGCGCGCAGTTGAACGAGGATACGTCCCGGCCATAGGGCCGCGCGGCCTCTCAGCCCAGCGCTTCCTTCTCGATCCAGCGCAGGAACGCCTGCACCGCCGGTTGCCGCTCCCGCCCGGGCACGCACACCGCGCGGTACTGCGGGCCGGGCAGGGTGACTTCGCTGCGATAGGGTTGCAGCAGACCGTTGGCGACGCTGTCCGAAGCCAGCACCGAGCTGGCCAGCACCAGGCCCTGACCGGAGATCGCCGCCTGCAGCGCATAGTGCTCGTCCGGGTAATCACGCCGCGCGGCCTGTGCCACCCAGTCCTCGCCGATGGCCGTGTTCCAGTCTTCCCAGCTCGGCAGCTCGCCGACCTGCGGCGTGGTCCAGGCCACGTTGATCAGCTCCACCTTCGCTTCCGGCAGGCACGCCAGCAACTGCGGCGTGCCATAGGCGCAGAACTGTTCACTCATCAGCGGGAAGCGCAGCAACTGCGGAGGCTCCTCGAAACCGCAGCGTATCGCCAAATCGATACTGGCATCGCGCTGCAGGTCGGCGAGGCCGTTGCTGGTCTCGATGCGCACGCGGATCTGCGGGTGCTTGCGGTAAAAGCGGCCGAGGCGGGGAATCAGCCAGAGCGCCGCGAACGCCGGCGTGGTGGTCAGGCTCAGGCTGTCGTCGCGACCCACCGGCTGGAAGCTTTCCAGGCTGCGACTGATCTCCAGGAAGGCGCCATGCAGGCTGCGCTGCAGGCGCTCGCCGTCGGCGCTGAGGCCGACGCGCCGGCCTAGGCGCTCGAACAGAGAAACCCCGAGCAGTTCCTCCAGCGCGCGAATCTGGTGGGACACCGCGGTGGGCGTGACGCAAAGCTCTTCGGCCGCGCCCTTGAAGCTGGCAAGGCGCGCCGCTGATTCGAACGTGCGCAGGGCGGTGAGCGGCAAGCGGGCGAACACGGCAATCCCTCGGATGATTTTAATTCATCTGGAAAGACTACAGCTCATTTGTCCCCCGCGCACCGCCCGCCTAGAGTCTCGCCAATGAGCGCGGTTACTCCGCCTCGCCGCACCGAATGTGGAGATGAAATCATGCAAGGCGCCAAACGGAAGGTCGTCCAGGCGTTACTTTACGAGCTTTGCGCGATGGGTTTCGTATCGCCCGCCATCGCGTTCGCCTTCGACCGCAGCATGAGCTACTCGGGGATCCTGGCGGTAATGCTGTCATCCATCGCGATGTCCTGGAACATGCTGTTCAACGCCCTGTTCGAGCGCTGGGAGGCGCGTCAGCCAAGTCGCGAACGCACCCTGCGCCGGCGCTTGTTGCATTCGCTGGGTTTCGAGGGTGGGCTGACCCTGCTTCTGGTCCCGGTGATGGCCTGGTGGCTGGACATTGCCCTGCTCGCCGCGCTGCTCGCCGATATCGGTCTGCTGGCGTTCTTCTTCGTCTACGCCTTCGTCTTCCAGTGGTGCTTCGACCGTCTGTTCGGCGTACCGGATTCGGCGCGCGGCATGACGGAGTGTGCCTGAGGTCAGCCCACGTCGCCGCGCAGGCGTCCGGTTTGCCCAGGCAAAAAAAACCCCACGGCCAGGAGCGGTATCCGTGAGGTCTGGAAAAAGCCGGCCAGGGGCAGCCGGCTCGGAGGAGCTCGGTCAGCCCTGCAGTTGCCACCCGCCGCCGAGGGCTTTGTAGATGGCGACGATGCCGCGATAGAGGTCGATCTCGGCCTGCGCCTGGGCGTCCTCGGCAGCCAGACGCTCGCGCTCGGCGTCCAGCAGCACGAGGAAATCGACGGTGCCTTCGCGGTAGCGGATGCCGGCCTGCTCGGCCGCCGCGCGGCTGGCTTCGGACTGGCGGATCAGCGCGAGCAGGCGTTGCTGGGTCTTGCCGTAGTCGCTGAAGGCGTTTTCCGACTCTTCCAGCGCCAGCAGCACCTGCTGCTCGTAGTTGGCCAGCGCACCTTCGCCATCGGCCCTGGCGCCACGCAGACGGGCGCGCACGCTGCCGAGGTCGAAAGCCGCCCACGTGATCGTCGGGCCCAGGCCCCAGGCCTGCGCCGCGCTGGAGCCGATCTGCGAGCCACGCCCGGCGGTGAAACCGAGGAACCCGGAAAGGCTGACCCGCGGGAACAGGTCCGCGGTGGCCACGCCGATGTTGGCCGTGGCGGCCGCCAGCTGGCGTTCGGCCGCGCGCACGTCGGGACGGCGGCGCAGCAGCTCGGCCGGATCGCCCACCGGCAGCGCCTTGGAAATGCTTGGCAGCTTCTTCGGCGAGAGGTCCACGGTCAGCTCGGCAGGACGCTGTCCGAGCAGGGTGGCGATGCGGTTGCGCGCGCGGACCTGTTCGGCCTGCAGCACCGGCAGGCTGGCCTCGACGGCGGCGACCCGCGCATCGGAACGCAGCACGTCCAGCTCGCTACCGACGCCGGCATCGCGCAGGTCGACGGTGACGCCACGCGAGGCGCGCTGGTTTTTCAGGTTGTCGCTGGCGATCTGCTCGCGCAACTGGGCACCACGCAGGTCGCCGTAGGCATCCACCAGTTCGGCGATCAGGCTGACCTGCAGCTGGTACAGCTCCGCTTCGGAGACTTCGATCTGCGCTTCGCTGGCTTCCAGTTGGCGCTGGATACGGCCGAACAGGTCAACTTCCCAGGCCATGTCCAGGCCCAGGTCGTAGCGCTCCAGGTTGACCCGGTCGGAGGTCTGCCCGGGCTGCTGGCCCTTGCCGATCTCCGAACTGGCGCGGCTGGTGACGGTGGGCAGGTTGTCGTTGGCGACGTCGTCGCGGATCGCCCGCGCTGCCTTGAGGCGGGCGAAGGCGACGCGCAGTTCGCGGTTCTGGTCGAGCGCCTCGGTGACCAGCGAATCGAGGATCGGGTCCTCGAACTGCTGCCACCAGGCGGCCTCGAAACGGCTGTGGTCATAGTCCGTGCTCTGCGCGGCGGTGACCCGCGCCGCCTCGGTCTGCGGCGCCTTGTAGTCCGGGCCTACCGCACAGGCGCTCAGCGCCAGGGCGAGCAGGGTAGGGGCGAAGATCGCTTTCATGCGTGCAGCTCCTGCGAACGGGCCTTGCGGGCCTCGCGCTTCTCGACGAAGGCGCGGATCAGTACATAGAACACCGGAGTCAGCAGCAGCCCGAAGACGGTCACCCCGAGCATCCCGGCGAAAACCGCGACACCCATGGCGTGGCGCATCTCGGCGCCGGCGCCGGAAGAAAGCACCAGCGGCACCACACCCATGATGAAGGCGATGGAGGTCATCAGGATCGGCCGCAGACGCAGGCGGCAGGCTTCCAGGATCGCCGCCATGCGGTCCATGCCTTCTTCCTGCTTGTCCTTGGCGAACTCGACGATGAGGATCGCGTTCTTGCACGCAAGCCCCACCAGTACAATCAATCCGATCTGGGTGAAGATGTTGTTGTCGCCACCGGAGAGAATCACCCCGCTGATCGCCGATACCAGCGTCATCGGCACGATCAGGATCACCGCCAGCGGCAGGCTCCAGCTTTCGTACTGTGCGGCGAGCACCAGGAACGCCAGCAGCACGCAGAGCGGGAAGACGAACAGCGCGGTATTGCCGGCGAGAATCTGCTGGTAGGTCAGGTCGGTCCACTCGTAGGTGATGCCGATCGGCAGTTCCTCCTTGAGCAGGCGACTGATCGCCGCTTCCGCCTGGCCGGAGCTGTAGCCGGGCGCCGGCGCGCCGTTGATCTCGGCGGTGACGAAACCGTTGTAGTGCATGACCCGGTCGGGGCCGGAAGTACCGTCGACCTTGACGAAGCTGGACAGCGGAATCATCTCGCCACGGTCGTTGCGCACCTTCAGCTGGCCGATCTGCTCAGGCTCCAGGCGGAACTGCTGCTCGGCCTGCACGTTGACCTGGTAGGTCCGGCCAAAACGGTTGAAGTCGTTGGCGTACAGCGAACCCAAGTAGACCTGCAGGGTGTCGAAGATGTCGCTGATCGCCACGCCGTGGGTCTTGGCCTTGTCGCGATCGATCGCGGCCTCGACCTGTGGAACGTTCACCTGGTAGCTGGAGAACACCGACATGGGCGCCAGCTCAGGCAACTGACGGGCCTTGTTGATGACGTTCTGGGTCTGCTTGTACAGCTCGTCGTAGCCGAGGTTGCCGCGGTCCTGCACTTGCAGGCGGAAGCCCCCGATGGTGCCCAGGCCCATTACCGGCGGCGGCGGGAAGATCGCGATGTAGGCGTCCTGAATCCCGGCGTACTGCGCGTTCATGTCGGCGACGATCGCGGCGGCGGACAGCGAAGGGTCCTTGCGCTGGTCGAAATCCTTGAGCGCGAAGAACACCACGCCGCTGTTCGGGCTGTTGGTGAAGCCGTTGATGTTGAGGCCCGGGAACGCAACGCTGTGAGCGATGCCGGGGTTCTTCAGGGCGAGTTCGGACATCTTGCGGATCACCGACTCGGTGCGGTCGAGGCTCGCCGCATCGGGCAACTGGGCGAAGGCCACCAGGTACTGCTTGTCCTGCTGCGGCACGAAGCCGGTCGGTGTGCTGGCGAAACCCGCCCAGCCGAGGCCCAGCAATCCGAGGTACACCACCAGGGCGATGCTGCTGCCGCGCAGTACACGCTTGACGGTGCCTACATAGCCGTTGCTGGCGCGGTCGAAGAAGCGGTTGAACGGACGGAACAGCCAACCACCGAAGATCTTGTCCAGGACACGCGAGAAGCGGTCCTTCGGCGCATCGTGGTCACGCAGCAGCACCGCGGCCAGGGCCGGCGAGAGGGTCAGCGAGTTGAACGCCGAGATGATCGTCGAGATGGCGATGGTCAGCGCGAACTGCTTGTAGAACTGCCCGGTGAGGCCGGAAATGAACGCGGTCGGCACGAACACGGCGCAGAGCACCAGCGCGGTGGCGATGATCGGCCCGGTGACTTCGCCCATGGCTTTCTTGGTCGCTTCGACCGGTTTCAGCCCGAGGCCGATGTTCCGCTCGACGTTCTCCACCACCACGATGGCATCGTCCACCACGATGCCGATCGCCAGCACCAGGCCGAACAGCGACAGTGCGTTGAGCGAGAAGCCGAACATGTGCATGACCGCGAATGTACCGATCAGCGACACCGGCACCGCGGCCAGCGGGATGATCGAGGCACGCCAGGTCTGCAGGAACAGGATCACCACCAGCACCACCAGCAGCAGCGCCTCGAACAGCGTGTGCACCACCGCCTCGATGGAACCGCGGACGAAGATGGTCGGGTCGTAGACGATCGAATAGTCCATGCCCTGCGGGAAGGATTTCTTCAGTTCGGCCATCTTCGCGCGGACCTGGTTGGACACCTCGATGGCGTTCGAGCCCGGACGCTGGAAGATCGGGATGGCGACGGCCGGCTTGTTGTCCAGCAGGGAGCGCAAGGCGTACTGGGCCGAACCCAGCTCGACCCGTGCGATGTCGCGCAGGCGGGTGATCTCGCCGTTCGGGCCACTGCGGATGATGATGTTCTCGAACTCTTCCTCGCTGACCAGGCGACCCTGGGTATTCACCGACAGCTGGAAGCTGGTGTCGCTGGGCGACGGCGGCGCGCCGAGCTGGCCGGCGGCGACCTGACGGTTCTGCTCGCGAATCGCGGTGACCACGTCGGTAGCGGTCAGGTTGCGCTGGGCGACCTTGGCCGGATCGAGCCATACGCGCAACGAGTATTCGCCGAGGCCGAACAGCTGCACGTCGCCGACGCCACCGAGGCGGGCCAGTTCGTCCTTCACGTTGAGCACCGCGTAGTTCGACAGGTAGAGCATGTCGTAGCGGTCATCCGGCGAGGTCAGGTGGACCACCATGGTCAGCTCGGGCGAACTCTTGTCCACGGTGATGCCGATCCGAGTGACCTCCTCGGGCAGCTTGGGCTGGGTCCGCGTCACGCGGTTCTGCACCTGCACCTGGGCGTTGTCCAGGTCGGTGCCGAGGGCGAAGGTCACGGTCAGCGTCATCTTGCCGTCGGCGGTGGCCTGGGACGACATGTAGAGCATGCCTTCGACGCCGGTGATCGCCTGTTCCAGCGGCGCGGCGACGGTTTCGCCGATCACCTTGGGGTTGGCGCCTGGGAAGTTGGCGCGCACCACCACGGTGGGCGGCACCACTTCCGGGTACTCGCTGATCGGTAGCTGGAACAGCGAGATAGCGCCGCCGATCAGGATGATCAGCGACAGTACCGCGGCGAAGATCGGCCGTTGGATGAAGAACTGGGAGAAGTTCATCGGGGTATTCCTTTGTGAAACGAACAGGCACAGCCGTTCCCCGCCCCCTCGGATCGAGAGAACGGGTGGAGGCATTCCAGGTGGTTAACGAACGGGGCGACCCGCCCGGAACCTCTCCGCGAAGAGAGGCAGAACGGCTTACTTCAGGCTGACCTTGAGCGCTTCCGGCTTGCCTGGCCGCTGCGCCAGGGCTTCGCGTTGCTCTTTCAGCGCGGAGAGCGTCTGCTCGCTGGCCATCGGCACGCTTTGCGGGTCCACCGGCGCGCCGGGGAATGCTCGCTGCAGGCCGTTGACCACGATCCGTTCACCCTTTTCCAGGCCCTTGCGGACGATCCGCAGACCTTCCAGCTTGGGGCCCAGCTCGACCGGCCGGTAGGCGACCTTGCTGTCGGCATCGAGCACCAGGACGAATTTCTTGCCGAGGTCGGTACCCACGGCGGCATCCTGGATCAACATCGCGTCGTACGTGTTGCTGCCGACCAGCTTGATCCGGGCATAGAGCCCCGGGGTGAACTGGCCGTCCTTGTTGTCAAACACGGCCCGACCACGGATGGTGCCGGTGCGCGGGTTGACCTGGTTGTCGAGGAAGTCCAGCTGGCCCAGATGAGGGGTGCCATCCTCGCTGGTCAGACCCAGGTACACCGGGCTGGCCCCGCGGGTGTCGGCGCCGCGGCTGCGGGCGAGGGCAGAGTACTTGAGGAAGGCGCGTTCGTCGGCGTCGAAGTAGGCATACACCTTGTCGGTCGAGACCAGCGAGGTGAGCAGCGACTGGCCGGCGTTGACCAGGTTGCCCTCGGTGATCTCGGCGCGACCGATGCGACCGTCGATGGGCGCGGTGATGCGGGTGAAACCGAGGTTAAGGCGCGCGTTGTCCAGTTGCGCCTGGATAGCCGCCACCGCGGCCTTGGCTTCGGCGGCGGTACTGGTGCGGGCGTCGGCGAGTTCAGCGGAGATCGCGTTGCTCTGGCGCAGGCGATCGCCACGGCGGGCTTCGTTCTCGGCGCGGCTCAACGCGGCGCGGGCTTGTTGCAGTTGCGCCTGCAGGCGTTCGACCTCGGCCTGGAAGGGGCGCGGATCGATCTGGAACAGCAGGTCGCCTTTCTTCACCAGCGAGCCTTCCTCGAAGGCCACCTTGTCGACGTAACCGGAAACGCGCGGACGGATTTCCACCGACTCGGGAGCTTCCAGGCGGCCGGTGAATTCGTCCCACTCGTTGACCGGCTGTTCGATGACCTCGGCGACGCTGACTTTCGGCACCGGCATCTGCTGGGCGGTTTCCGTGTTCTTGCCACAGGCAGTCAATACCAGCAGAGCCGCGAGGCTCAGCGGCAGACGCCAGCGTGAATTGATTGACTGTTCCATAGGGATGCTCCGCCAGACGTTTGCTGAATGGAACGGAGTCTGCTTCGGGGGCCCTGACTAGGCGAATCGAACGAGCCGAAAGTGATTATCGATATGGGTGATGGATACATCTCGCGATATCGATAGTTTCGTGACAGGTTTCTTGCGTGCGCCGACTGCCCTCGGTTGCGGTCACAGGCTGTCCGGATCGCCTATGAACATCTGGATACGCGAACGCAGCCAACGTTCGGCCGGATCGTTGTCCTGGGCGCCGCGCCAGGCCATGGACAGCTCGAAGGAGCGGGTGCTGTCGAACGGCAGCGGCTCGACGCGCAATCCACCACCGGCGGCCATTACGTCGGCGGCGTAGTCTGGCACGGTGGCGATGATGTCGGTGCCGGCGATCAGGGTGCTCAGCCCGTTGAACTGCGGCACGGCAAGCACCACGCGGCGCTTGCAGTCGAGGAACTCGAGTTCCTCGTCGATGAAGCCATTGAGATCTCCGGCGAACGAGACCATAGCGTGCGGCCGCGAACAGAAATCCTCCAGTGTCAGCGGGCCAGGAATCGAGTCGGCGCGCAGCACCTTGGGCTTGCTGCGGCGCAGGACCTTGCGCTTGGCGTTGGCCGGCAGCTCGTCGGTGTAGCTGACGCCGACGGAAATCTCGCCGGAGGCCAGCAGGTTCGGCATCAATAGGTAGTTGGCGCGACGCACCACCAGCACGACGCCGGGCGCCTCGGTTCGGATGCGGCGCAGCAGCGGCGGCAGCAGGGCAAACTCGACTTCATCGGAGAGCCCGATGCGGAACACCAGGTTGCTGGTGGACGGCTCAAAATCGCTGGCGCGGCTGACCGCGGTGGAAATCGAATCCAGCGCGGGCGAAAGCAGGGCGAAGATCTCCTGGGCCCGCGCGGTCGGCTCCATGCTGCGTCCGGTGCGCACGAACAAGGCGTCGTCGAACAGGCTGCGCAGGCGGGAAAGCGCCGCACTGATCGCCGGTTGACCGAGGAACAGCTTTTCCGCGGCGCGGGTCACACTGCGCTCGTGCATCAGCGTCTCGAAGACGATCAGCAGGTTGAGGTCGAGGCGGCGCAAGTCGTTGCGGTTCATTCCCTTCACTCGCGGCACAGGGTCAAGGCAGGGGCTTCCGGACGTACGCCGGGCGTTTTTCGTTCCGGCATATTACTCAGCCGGGCCTGGATTTGAAGGCTTTTTTCAGCGTGCCGGGAGACCGAATCACTGTCAGGCATGACCACTATCGATGCCGACAGGTAGAGTTGCCGCCGTTCAACGGATAAAGTCCGTAGGCATCGAGAGTGAATTCGAGGTATGCGATGAGCCGCGTGATCCGTTTCCACCAGTTCGGTCCGGCCGATGTGCTAAGGATCGAGGAGCAGTCTGTTCGCCAGCCGAATGCCGGTGAAGTGCTGGTGCGTGTCGAGGCGATCGGCGTCAATTGGGGCGATGTGCTCTGGCGCCAGGACCTGGCACCGCAGCATGCGCAACTCCCCGCGGGACTCGGCAGCGAGCTGGCCGGTGAAGTCGTCGCGATCGGTGGCGAGGTCACTCGTTTCAAGGTCGGCGACCGTGTTGCGAGCTTCCTGGGCCACAGCGTCAACGAGTATCCGGCGTATGGCGAATGCATGCTGATGCCGAGCACCTCGCTGACCCGTTACCCGGACGCGCTCAGCGCCGAGCAGGCCGCGGTGCATTACATGCCGCTGCTGATCGCCTACCTGGGCTTCACCGAGCTGGCGCGCATGAAGGCCGGCCAGCGGGTACTGATCACCGATGCCAGCCACTGTTCGGGTCCATCCTCGATCCAGATGGCCAAGGCGCTGGGCGCCCAGGTGTTCGCCACCAGCGACACCTCGGATGATCGCGACTACCTGATCGGCCTCGGCGCCGACAAGGTCATCGCCACCGAGGAAGAAGATCTGGTCGGGCGCCTCAAGAAGCTCACCGACGGGCATGGCGTGGATGTGGTGCTGGACGCCTGCGGCGGTCCGCAGATGGGTCTGCTCGGCGACATCATGGCGCCGCGCGGCAAGCTGATCCTCTACGGACTGAACGGCGGCAATCAGACACCGTTTCCGGCCTGTGCGGCATTCGAGAAGAACTTCAAGTTCTTCGTGCACTGCCTGGTGGACTTCACCGGCAGCCCGGAGCTGGGCATCCAGCCGGACCACGAGGTGGTCGAGCGGGCGCTGGCGCAGATCAACCAGTTGACCCGCGACGGTCTGCTGCGGGCGCACATCGACAAGGTCTTCACGTTCGAGGACGTGGTCGCGGCGCACCGGCACCTGGAAAGCGGCGATTGCCGTGGCCGGGTGGTGCTGAAGGTCTGATGCGCGTTTCCTGATCCCCCTATGCCGCCTCCGGGCGGCTTTTTTTTGCGCGTTGCAAAGGCCTCGGTGCCAGAAAGGCGGCGTCTGGCGGCTGGTCGTACCGGCGAAACTTTTCTTCGCCCGGGCCACTCCTCATAGGAAGTAGAGACGAGGACAGAGACATGCCGAGGGTAATCTGGAAGGGCGCGGTGAGTTTCGGCCTGGTGCACATTCCCGTGGCGCTGGTGCCGGCGACCACCCGCAAGGGCGTCGACTTCGACTGGCTGGACAAGCGCAGCATGGACCCGGTCGGCTATAAACGTATCAACAAGACCACCGGCAAGGACATCGAGAAGGAAAACATCGTCAAGGGTGTCGAGCTGGAGAAAGGCAACTACGTGGTGATCAGCGAGGAGGAAATCCGCGCCGCGCACCCGAAAGTTACCCAGACCGTGGATATCGTCGCCTTCGTCGATGCCGAGAAAATTCCCTTCCTGTTCATCGATACGCCGTACTACCTGACACCCGACCGCCGCGGCGAGAAAGTCTACGCGCTGCTGCGCGAGGCGCTGGTAGCTACCGGCAAGGTCGGGCTGGCGAATGTCGTGCTGCACACCAAACAGCATCTGGCGGTGGTCATGCCGCTGGGCGAGGCGCTGGTGCTCAACACCCTGCGCTGGGCCGACGAGGTCCGCGGGATCGAGGCGCTCGAACTGAAGGACGAGGCGATCAAGCCCGATCTGGCCAAGCGTGAACTGGACATGGCGACCCGCCTCATCGAGGAAATGAGCGAGGACTGGCAGCCGGAACAGTACAAGGACACCTTCCAGGAGCAGATCATGGCCTTGGTCGAGCAGAAGGCGAAGGAAGGCAAAGTAGAAGCCGTCAGCGAGCCCGATGACGAGGGCGGCGAGCGCCGCAGCGCCGACGTGATCGACCTGACCGAACTGCTCAAGCGCAGCCTCGGCGCCAAACCCGCCGCGAGCAAGCCAGCGGCGAAAGCGGCGCCCAAGAAGGCCGAGAAATCCGAGAAGACCGAAAAAGCCCAAAGGCCGGCGCGCAAACCGGCGGCCAAGACGGCAGCGAAGCCGGCCGCGAGCCGAAGCGCGAAGAAAAAGGCCGGTTGAGCGGGCGGCTGTCGGAGATGACCGAACACCCGCGGTGCGGAGGCTTCGGGTATTCATCCGGGGCGGCTACGGGCGTCGCGCGGGAGGAACTTTTGTCCCCGGTCCCGTTCGGAATCAATAGGGTTGCAGCGTACTGCGACCACTTCGTTTCAGCCTCTCCCACCGTCTTCAACGATCAGCTTCTTTGCCAGGGCGGTAGGGGAGCTCTCCAGATGCGCCATGCAGGAGTCGCTTGATGCCAGATGCTCCCTTCCACGACCCAAGCGAGCAGAACGGTCTGCTGTCGCTGGATCGCGCCATGCAATTGCCACGTATCGCCATCGAAGCCTGCCAGCCCACCCTCGACGAAGGCCGCTTCGCCGCCAAGACCATCGCCGGCCAGCCCGTGGTGGTCGATGCGAAGATTTTTGCCGACGGCCACGACAAGCTCGGCGCCTGCATCGCCTGGCGCGCGGACGATGAAACCGATTGGCACCGGGTGCCGCTGACCGAACTGGGAAACGATGCCTGGCAGGGCCGCTTCACCCCCATCCGCGTCTGCCGCCATCATTTCGTCGTCGAAGCCTGGTGGGATCTGTTCGAGTCCTATCGCTACGAGTTGAGCAAGAAGCACGCCGCGGGCGTGCCCATCGAACTGGAGATCGAAGAGGGTCGCGCGCACCTGACGCGGGTACTGGGTTTCGCCCAGGGCCAATCCCGTGACGTGCTGGCCGGCCTGCTGAATAAATTCTCCGAAGCGCCGGACCAGACCGCCAGGGTCGCCGTGCTGCTCTCCGATGAGGCGGCGCAGGCGATGGCCGAGGCGGACGAGAAAAAGCACCTGGTACGCAGCAACCTGTTCCCGCTCGAGGTGGAGCGCACGCAAAGCCAGTTCGCCAGCTGGTACGAGCTGTTTCCGCGCTCGCAGACCGACGACCCGGCGCGCCACGGCACCTTCACCGATGTCATCGGCCAGTTGCCGCGCATCCGCGATATGGGCTTCGACGTGCTGTATTTCCCGCCGATTCATCCGATCGGCCGGGCGCATCGCAAGGGCCCGAACAATTCCCTGTTCGCCGGGCCGGACGACCCTGGCAGCCCCTATGCGATCGGTAGCGCCGACGGCGGCCACGAGGCGATCCACCCGCAACTCGGCACCCGCGAGGATTTTCGCGAACTGGTTGCCGCAGCGGCCGAGCACGGCCTGGAGATCGCCCTGGATTTCGCCATCCAGTGTTCCCAGGACCATCCCTGGCTGAAGGAACATCCGGGCTGGTTCGCCTGGCGTCCGGACGGGACCATCCGCTATGCGGAGAACCCGCCGAAGAAATACCAGGACATCGTCAACGTCGACTTCTACGCCGAGGACGCCATGCCCGACCTGTGGATCGCCCTGCGCGATGTGGTGGCCGGCTGGGTGGAAGAGGGCGTGAAGATCTTTCGCGTCGACAACCCGCACACAAAGCCGCTGCCTTTCTGGGAGTGGCTGATCGCCGATATCCGCCACAAGCATCCGGAAGTGCTGTTCCTCGCCGAGGCCTTCACCAAGCCAGCGATGATGGCGCGCCTGGGCAAGGCCGGCTTCAACCAGAGCTACACCTACTTCACCTGGCGCACCACCAAGGACGAGCTGACCAGCTACTACACCGAGCTGAACCAGCCGCCGTTGCGCGACTGCTACCGACCGAACTTCTTCGTCAACACGCCGGACATCAACCCGGTGTTCCTGCATGAAAGCGGGCGCGCCGGTTTCCTCATCCGCGCCGCCCTGGCGACCATGGGCTCCGGCCTGTGGGGTATGTATTCCGGCTTCGAGCTGTGCGAGGCCGCGCCGATTCCGGGCAAGGAAGAGTATCTGGATTCCGAGAAATACCAGCTGCGCCCGCGCGACTACACCGCGCCGGGCAACATCAGCGCCGAGATCGCTCAGCTCAACCGCATTCGCCGGCAGAACCCCGCGCTGCAGACGCACCTCGGTTTCCAGGCCTACACCGCGTGGAACGACAACATCTTCTACTTTGGCAAGCGCACCGCGGATCGTTCCAATTTCATCCTGGTCGCCGTTTGCCTCGACCCGTTCAATGCCCAGGAAGCGCACTTCGAGCTGCCGCTCTGGGAGCTGGGCCTGCCCGACCATGCCGATACCCATGGCGAAGACCTGATGACAGGGCACCGCTGGACCTGGCACGGCAAGAACCAGTGGATGCGCATCGAGCCCTGGCATCAGCCCTTCGGCATCTGGCGCATCAGCGCGAACTGAACCCCAATCCGCCTCACAGCGACATTCCGGGCGCAGCGCGCCCGGTCAAGAAGGAATGCCACGATGGCGAAATCCAAGAAAAGTCCCCGCTCCCGCAAGCCTGCCGCCTTCATCGACGATCCGCTCTGGTACAAGGACGCGGTGATCTACCAGGTCCACGTGAAATCCTTCTACGACTCCAACAACGACGGAATCGGTGATTTCCCCGGCCTGATCGAGAAGCTCGACTACATCGCCGAGCTCGGCGTGAATACCATCTGGCTGTTGCCGTTCTATCCCTCTCCGCGCCGCGACGATGGCTACGACATCGCCGAGTACCGCGGCATCCACCCCGACTACGGGACCATGGCCGACGCCCGCCGCTTCATCGCCGAGGCGCATGCCCGCGGGCTGCGGGTGATCACCGAGCTGGTCATCAACCACACCTCGGACCAGCACCCGTGGTTCCAGCGCGCGCGCAAGGCGAAGAAAGGCTCAAAGGCCCGGGACTTCTACGTCTGGTCCGACACCGACCAGAAGTACGATGGCACGCGGATCATCTTCCTCGATACCGAGAAGTCCAACTGGACCTGGGACCCGGTCGCCCAGCAGTACTTCTGGCACCGTTTCTATTCGCATCAGCCGGACCTGAACTTCGACAACCCGCAGGTGATGAAGGCGGTGATCTCGATCATGCGCTACTGGCTGGACATGGGCATCGACGGCCTGCGCCTGGACGCGATTCCCTACCTGATCGAACGTGACGGCACCAACAACGAGAACCTGCCCGAGACCCACGTGGTGCTCAAGCAGATCCGCGCCGAGATCGACGCCAACTACCCGGACCGCATGCTGCTGGCCGAGGCCAACCAGTGGCCGGAAGACACCCAGCTGTACTTCGGCGACGGCGACGAGTGCCACATGGCGTTCCACTTCCCGCTGATGCCGCGGATGTACATGGCGATCGCCCAGGAAGACCGCTTTCCGATCACCGACATCCTCCGCCAGACTCCGGAAATCCCGCCCAACTGCCAGTGGTCGATCTTCCTGCGCAACCACGATGAGCTGACCCTGGAGATGGTCACCGACCGCGAGCGCGACTACCTGTGGAATTACTACGCCGCCGACCGCCGCGCACGCATCAACCTGGGCATCCGTCGCCGCCTGGCGCCGCTGCTGGAGCGCGACCGCCGGCGCATCGAACTGCTCAACAGCCTGCTGCTGTCGATGCCGGGCACCCCGACGCTGTATTACGGCGACGAGATCGGCATGGGCGACAACATCCACCTGGGCGACCGTGACGGCGTGCGCACGCCGATGCAATGGTCGGTGGACCGCAACGGCGGCTTCTCGCGCGCCGACCCGGCCAGCCTGGTGCTGCCCGCGATCATGGATTCGCTATACGGCTACCAGGCGATCAACGTCGAGGCGCAGTCGCGCGATCCGCATTCGCTGCTCAACTGGACACGGCGCATGCTTGCCGTGCGCAAGCAGCAAAAGGCCTTCGGCCGCGGCACGCTGAAGATGCTCGCTCCGAGCAACCGGCGCATCCTCGCCTACCTGCGGGAGTTCGACGGCCCCAACGGCGAACAGGAAACCATCCTTTGCGTGGCCAACGTATCCCGCGCCGCCCAGGCCGTTGAGCTGGACCTTTCCGCGCTGGAAGGCCGGGTGCCGGTGGAAATGCTCGGTGGCAGCGCCTTCCCGCCGATCGGTCAGCTGCCGTACCTGCTGACGCTGCCGCCCTATGGCTTCTACTGGTTCCTGCTGGCCTCCGAGGCGACCATGCCGAGCTGGCACCAGGTTCCGGTCGAGACCATGCCGGACTTCCCGACGCTGGTGCTCAAGCGCCGCGTCGAGGAGCTGCTCGAGGAGCCGTCGCGCGGCGTGCTGGAAGGCACCTCGCTGCCGGCTTATCTGCCCAAGCGGCGCTGGTTCCCCGGCAAGGATTCGCTGATCAGGAACGTCAGGATCGCCTACGCGACTCGCCTGAACGACGGCCCGCGGCCGATGCTGCTCAGCGAGATCGAGGTGGAAACCGATACCGCGACCAACCGGTTCCAACTGCCGCTGGGCTTCCTGCCGGAGGAGGAGTTCGGCGCCGCGCTGCCGCAGCAACTGGCGCTGGCGCGGGTACGCCGCGGTCGCCAGGTCGGCCTGCTGACCGACGCGTTCACGCTGGAGAGTTTCGTCCGTTCGGTGCTCCAGGCCTTGCGCATCGAGCAGAAGGTGAGCAGCGATGAAGGTGAGATTCGCTTCGTGCCGACGCCGCAGCTGGCGGCCATCGAGGAACCCGCGGAGTCCGGCGTGCGCTATCTGTCTGCCGAGCAGTCCAACAGCTCGGTGGTGATCGGCGACTCGATGGTGCTCAAGCTGTTGCGCCGCGTGTCCGCCGGTGTGCATCCGGAACTGGAGATGGGCCTCTACCTGACCGCCGGAGAATTCCCCAACATCGCCGCCGTGCTGGGCGAAGTGCAGCGCATCGACGCCAACGGCGAAGGCCATGTGCTGATGATCCTGCAGCGCTACATGGCCAACCAGGGCGATGCCTGGGAATGGACGCAGAACAGCCTGGAACGGGCGATCCGCGACGAGATCGCCGGCGGGCTTTCCGGCCACGAGAACCAGTACAGCACCCTCGCCGAATTGCAGGACTTCTCGCGCCTGCTCGGGCAGCGCCTGGGCGAGATGCACAGGGTACTCGCCGCGCCGACCGACAATGCCGACTTCAAGGCGGAGCCGACCAGCAAGAAGGATGGCGCCGACCTGGCGAAGAGCATTCGCCAGCAACTCGAACATGCGTTCTCGCTGCTCGAAGGCCGCAGCGCTGTCGACGCCGCAACCGGCGAAGCCATCGCCGCGCTGCTCGCGCGGCGCAAAGAGCTGCTCGGCGCCGTCGATACGTTGGCCAAGCGGGCGGTAGGCGGCCTGCGCATTCGTGTGCATGGCGACCTGCACCTGGGCCAGGTGCTGGTGGTGAAGGGCGATGCCTACTTCATCGACTTCGAGGGGGAACCGGCCCGGTCGCTGGCGGAACGCCGTGCCAAGCACAGCCCGTACAAGGACGTCAGCGGCATCCTGCGCTCATTCGATTACGCCGCCGCGATGGCGATCCGGAACACCCATACGGCGGACGTTTCCGCCGAGGCGGATGCCGCCCGACGCAAGATCGCCGAGACCTATCGGCAGACGGCTGGTCTGGTTTTCCTCGAAGCCTATCGAACCGCCGCTGCCGATTTGCCGCACAAGTGGTCAGAGGAAGGTGGAGACGAGGCTGCGCTGGTATTGTTCAGCCTCGAGAAGGCCGCTTACGAGATCGCCTACGAAGCCGAGAACCGCCCGGCCTGGTTGAGCGTACCAGTGCAGGGCCTGCTCGATCTGGCGCAACAGCTATCCGATGGAGACACCAACTCATGAGTGACCGCCCGGCCATTTCCCTTCCAGGGGTCGGCCTGCTGCCCGACGATTCTGCCGTCGAAGCGCTGATTCGTGCCGAGCACGGCGACCCGTTCTCGATTCTCGGCCCACACCCGGACCGCGACGGGCTGATCATCCGCGCCTACCTGCCCAACGCGCTGGGGGTGGATGTCCTCGAGCGCGATACCGGCAACCGCATCTGCGCGATGGACCAGGCACAGGCTCCCGGCCTGTATTTCTGCCGCCTCGACATCGCCCAGCCGTACCTGCTGCACATCCGCTGGGCGACCGGGGAGCAGATCACCGAAGACCCCTACAGCTATGGCGAGTTGCTGGGGGAGATGGACCTCTACCTGTTCGCCGAAGGCAATCACCGTGACCTGGGGCGCTGCCTTGGCGCGCAGGTGGTCACGCTGGGCGACGTCGAGGGCGTGCGCTTTGCCGTATGGGCGCCGAATGCCCGGCGGGTCTCGGTGGTCGGCGCCTTCAACGGCTGGGACGGTCGTCGCCACCCGATGCGCCTGCGCCATCCGAGCGGGGTGTGGGAGATCTTCATTCCGCGGCTGCAGCCCGGTGAGCCGTACAAGTTCGAGCTGCTCGGCAAGGACGGCGTGCTGCCACTGAAGGCCGACCCGGTGGCGCTGTCCACCGAAACGCCGCCCAGCACGGCGTCCATCGTCGCCGCGCCGTTGCGCCACGACTGGCAGGACCGTGAATGGATGGAACAACGCGGGCAGCGCCAGGCGCTGAACGCGCCCTTGTCAATCTACGAGCTGCACGCCGCCTCCTGGCGTCGCGAGGGCGGCGACGAGGGCCGTCTCTACAACTGGCGCGAACTGGCTGAGCGGCTGATTCCCTACGTCCAGGAAATGGGCTTCACCCACATCGAACTGCTGCCGATCATGGAGCACCCGTTCGGCGGCTCCTGGGGTTACCAGCCGCTGTCGCAGTTCGCCCCGAGCGGACGTTTCGGCACGCCGCAGGATTTCGCCGCCTTCGTCGATGCCTGCCACGCTGCCGGCATCGGCGTGATTCTCGACTGGGTGCCCGCGCATTTCCCCACCGACCCGCACGGCCTGGCGCGCTTCGACGGTACGGCGCTGTACGAGTACGAGAACCCGTTGGAAGGCTTCCACCAGGATTGGGAAACCTACATCTACAACCTCGGCCGCACCGAAGTGCACGGTTTCATGATCGCTTCGGCGCTGCACTGGCTGAAGGATTTCCACATCGACGCGCTGCGCGTGGATGCGGTGGCCTCGATGCTCTACCGCGATTATTCGCGCAAGCAGGGCGAATGGGTTCCTAACCGCTTCGGCGGCCGCGAGAACCTCGAGGCCATCGATTTCCTCCGTCACCTGAACGACGTGGTGAACGTCGAGGCGCCCGGTGCCCTGGTGATCGCCGAGGAATCCACCGCCTGGCCGGGCGTCAGCAAGCCGACCTCGGAAGGCGGGCTGGGCTTCGACTACAAATGGAACATGGGCTGGATGCACGACAGCCTGAAGTACATCGAAGAGGACCCGATCAACCGCCGCTATCACCACGACAAGCTGACGTTCGGCCTGTTGTACGCCTTCTCCGAGCGCTTCGTGCTGCCGATTTCCCACGACGAGGTGGTGCACGGCAAGCATTCGCTGATCGACAAGATGCCCGGCGACCGCTGGCAGAAATTCGCCAACCTGCGCGCCTACCTGTCGTTCATGTGGACCCATCCGGGCAAGAAGCTGCTGTTCATGGGCTGCGAGTTCGGCCAGTGGCGCGAATGGAGCCATGACCGCGAGCTGGACTGGTATCTGACGAAGTACGCAGACCACCAGGGCGTACAGCGTCTGGTCAGCGACCTGAACCGGTTGTATCGCGAGCAGCCTGCGCTGCACGAGCGCGATTGCGATGCGGAAGGCTTCCAGTGGTTGATCGGCGACGACTCGGGCAACAGCGTTTATGCCTGGCTGCGCTGGAGTCTGGCGGGCGAGCCGTTGCTGGTGGTCGCCAACTTCACGCCGGTGCCGCGGCACGGCTATCGCATCGGGGTGCCGCGCGAAGGCCATTGGCAGGAGCTGTTCAACAGTGACGCCGAATGCTATGCCGGTTCGAACCTGGGTAATTCCGGGGCGATCCTCGCCGAAAGCATCGAGAGCCACGGCGAAAAGCAGTCGCTGCCCCTCAACCTGCCACCGCTTGGCGTGCTGATCCTGCGCCCCGCCTGATGGGGCGCTGCGCGCGCCGAGCCGCCGGCACGCCTTCACCGGAAAACGCCGAACGCCGGACATGCTCGTCCGGCGTTTCGCGTTTGGTTGGTTGGAACAAGAAGTCGGGACGGAAAAGGCGAAAGACCGGCCGGGAATACGGCCGGACAGGGGCTTAAAGGCTGTAGCTCATCTGCTTGCGGAGTTTGGCGACGGACAGCTCTTGGCGAATCTCCAGGACCAGCTGTGAAATCGCACGAATGCTGGCGTAGCGTTCGGGCGCGATGGCCGTGACCACCAGCTGGGGTTCGCCGCTTTGCGCGTGGAACAAACGCACGGTAATACCCTGTTCCTCTTCCTTGCATTCGCAGGCAAGCGGTACGAAGGACAGTTCGATGATTTGTCGAGCCTCCTGGAAAGAGATCGTCATCATGTTGGCTCTCCCACGTTCGTAGTGTCCAACAAGACTAGCCGCGTTTGATGACATTTCAACGAAGCGATGCGGCATTCCGCCCGGTGGTACGCTAACTGACAGAGGCTGTTAGCGAGGGTCGGCCGAGCGTTTGTCGCTGTTCATGTTGCGCAGCTTCTTCGCCTGCGATTCCAGCAGCAGGTACACCAGCGAGGCGATCAGCAGCGGGATCAGAAAATAGAGCACCCGATAGCCGATCAACGCGGCGAGCATGTTGCCCTTGGAAACCTGGTCCTGCAGCAGGGTCACGAATACCGTCTCCAGCACGCCCAGCCCGGCCGGAATGTGCGTGACGACCCCGGCGATACTGCTGATCAGCAGAACGCCCAGCACCGTTGGATAATCGACCTTTTCCTGCAACATGATGTACACCACCAGCGCCATCAGCCCCCAGTTGCAGCCGCCAAGTACCAGTTGGCTGGCGGCCATGCGCAGCGAGGGCAGGCCGATTTCGTGGCCGCGGATCGTCCAGGCGCGGCGCTTGGAGAAGGCACAAAGGCCGAGGTAGACCAGCGTCACCGCGACCAGCAGCACACCGATCAAACGCAGGGTGCCGGTGCCGATGGACCAGCTCTCCGGCATTTTTACCCAGCCCAGAGCGAACACAGTCCCACCCAGCGCCATGTAGCCCAGCCAGTTGGTCATCAGGCTCAGGGTGAAGATCTGGGTGATCACCGAATTCTTCAGGCCGAGGCGCGAATACAGCCTATAGCGGAAGGCAATGCCGCCGACCCAGGCACTGAGGTTGAGGTTGAAGGCATAGCAGACGAAGGTCACCGGCAGGATTTGCGACACGGGCAGGCTATGTCGCGTATAGCGTTTGCCGAGCAGATCGAAGCTGGTGTAGACGAGGTAGCTGCCCAGCGTCGCGAGGCCGGCCAGCAAGAGCGTCTTCATGCTGTACGCACGCAGGGTAGTGACCACTTCGTCCCAGTCCACCTTCTTCGCCAAAGCGATCAGCAGCACCACCACCATGATGAAGAACGCGTAGGTCAGCAGTTTCTTCGCGACCGGCCACCATCGGTGGCGTTCGGCGAACGACGACCGGCGTGTTTGGCTGGATACACTCATTGGCCGTCTCGCTGCAGGTTGGCGATGGCGGAGGGAGTTCCCGCCGGAGGTTCGACGAGCGCGAGACGCGGCGTACTGGCCGGCAGCTTGGCGATCATCGAAGGAAAGTAGCGCAGGAAGTGGAAGATCAGGAACACCAGCGGCGCACGCCAGAAATAGCCGCGCACCATGCGCTCCAGGGGAACCGTCTTGCAGTGATTCTGGATCAGCAGGTCCAGGCGCTCATGCAGGTGCCGGTTGAACACCGGGTCGCGGATAATCACGTTGGCTTCCAGGTTCAGCGACAGGCTCAGCGGGTCGAGGTTGCTGGAACCCACGGTCGCCCAGTCGTGATCGGCCAGGGCCACCTTGCCGTGGAGCGGACGCCGGCAATACTCGAGGATCTGCACGCCGTCACGCAGCAGGTAGTTGTAGAGCATCCGCGCGGCGAGCTTGGCGATCGGCATGTCCGGCTGGCCCTGCAGAATCAGGCGCACCCGTACGCCGCGGCGGGCAGCGTTGCGGATTTCACGCAGCACGCGATAACCGGGGAAAAAATAGGCATTGGCGATCAACAGGTGGCTACGCGCCGAACGGATCGCCTCGAGGTAGTGTTCCTCGATGTCATTGCGGTGGTTCTCGTTGTCGCGGGTGACCAGTAACACGCGTGCATTGCCCCGGCTGTGGTTGTAGGTCCGCCCGATGGACTCCTGGACGCGGCGCTGCCACCAGCGCTTCGGATGCTCGCGAGGAGCGATGGTCTTCAGCGCGAAGCGATGGATGTCGTCGACGGCCGGCCCCTCGATCTCCACGGCATAGTCCTGCTTGGCTTCGGGGCCGAAGTCGGCCAGGTGATCGGCGGAGTAGTTGATTCCGCCGATGAAGGCGCGCTCCCCGTCGATCACCACGATCTTGCGGTGCAGGCGACGGAACAGGTTGGTGCGCATGCCCAGGAACTTGGGCTGTGGATCGAACAGGTGCAGACGCACGCCGGCGGCCGTCAGTCCGGCGATGTAGTCCGCGCTCAGATCCGCGCAGCCGTAGCCGTCCAGCGTTATATCGACGCGTACGCCTCGTTCGGCGGCTTCGATCAACACATCGCGCAGCTCGTTGCCGACCTTGTCCTGATAGACGATAAAGGTCTCCAGCAACACTTCCTTTTTCGCCTGGCGAATCATCTCGAATACGCGTGGGAAGAACTCCTCACCGTTTTCCAGCAACTGCAGGCGGTTTCCATCGCGCCAGCTGAATTTCATAGGTGAATCTCCACGGCCAGGGGTACATGGTCTGACAAGTGCGACCAGGGCCGGTTCGACAGAACCTGCGGGTTGCGCGTCGTGGCGTTGCGCACGTAGACGCGGTCCAGCCGCAGCAGCGGCCAGTGCGCCGGGAAACTTCTGGCGACTATGCCGTGCGCCCGGGCAAAGGCCTCATGCATGTTGGCGCCGCGCTCCAGCACCGGGCTGGCCTTGAGCCGCCAATCGTTGAAGTCGCCGGCCACCACCACCGGCGCGTCCGGCGGCAGGCTGGTGATCAGATCGCAGAGCAGGCCCAGTTGCTGCTGGCGGTGCGCCTCGCGCAGGCCGAGGTGAACGCAGATGGCGTGGAACTGGTCATGGCCGGGCACCTGCAGTTCGCAGTGCAGCAGCCCGCGCCGCTCCGGACCGCTGATCGACACGTCGAGGTTCTGGTAGCGCAGGATCGGAAACTTGGAGAGCAATGCATTGCCGTGGTCGCCATCCTGATAGACCGCGTTGCGGCCGTAGGCGAAGTCGCTCCACATGCTGTCGGCGAGAAACTCGTACTGCGATGTCGTCGGCCAGTCCGGAAACCGCAGCGCATGCTTCTCGTGGGTGCCGTGGACTTCCTGAAGGAACACGATGTCGGCGGAAATGCCGCGCACTGCGTCGCGCAGCTCGGGCAGGATGAAGCGCCGGTTGAACAGGGTGAATCCCTTGTGCGTATTCACCGTCAGCACTTTCAGCGAATGCACCGAACTCGCCAGGCGCGCATCCAGTTGAGAGCTTTGCAAATTCAAATCCGAACTCCTTGGCGTCTTCTGGGCGGTGCGTCAGTGGGCCTGGGCCACACCGAGCAGCACGGTGCTCGGGGCGCGATCGCTGAACGTGCTGGCGATGTTGCCGAGTGACACCAGCCGCTTCTGGCGATTGAGCACCGGCAGGCGACGCATCCGGTTGTGCGCCATGTTGCGAGCGACCTGTTGCACGTCTTTGTCATCGAAGCAATAGCGCACACCCAAGCCCATGAACCGGCATACCGGCGTTGTACCGCCGAGATCCTCGGCGACGGCACGCAGGGGGATGTCACGGTCGGTGACCATGCGCACCAGACGGCCGTCCTCGTGAACCAGGAGAGCCCCGGTGTCGATCCTCGCCGCATCACGGATGCCCTGCTCCGGACGCAGGGCCTGCACGTCGCGGGTCATGATCTGGTTGATCTTCATGGGGCTCGCTCCTTTATGCGAAACGTCGGCACCGCGACCGCAGGGCCGCAGGCTACGCCCGCGATGGGCGCCTAGTTATTCCGACTGATCAGGATGAGCAGGGTTCCGGCATGAGCGTGCCAGCGGGCGACGACGGGAAGGAACGACGCTTCGGCGGTGGGAAAACAGGGCCGTGGACGGAATCAGGCCAGACCTTCACGAGCTGCCACGCTGGTACCGTCGCGCGACCATGACTGCATGACGAAATCCGGCTCGAGATGGCTCATCAGACATTCCATCTGCAAGGCATCGCCGAGCAGGTGATGCACCTGATCGCCCACCAACGGACAGCCGTCGATGGGATGCCGCCAGTGACAGGCGAAGAGAACCCCGTCTTCGGTAAGCGAAGAGCGCATGCACTCGGCCAGGGCGAGGAGGTCGTCCTTCGCCAGGTAGTAGCCGACCTCGCTGAGAACGATCAAGTCGAAACGCCGGTCCGGCCAATCCTGCGGCAGGCGCATCTGCTCGACGCAGGCGTGGGGAAACCCTTCCAGGCGCTGCCGCGCCAGTCGCACAGCGGCGGCTGAGGTGTCGCCGCAGAGCAGGCTGTCGCAGCGGTCCGCCAGCTCCGCGCTGAGCTCGCCATTGGCACAGCCGAGTTCGAAAGCCGCAGCGAAGCGGTCGCGGGACAGCGCGGCCAGCGTCAGGGCTCGCTTGCGCCGTTCATACCAGCGTTGGCGAAATTCCCAGGGATCGTCGTTACCGGCGAACAGTTCGTCGAAATAGGCATCGCCCACGCTCATAGAAAGAACACCTCGAAGGGGCGCAACAAGCGCTCGAGCGCATGCGCATCCAGCACCGGTGGCAAGTGAATGTCGGGATCGCCCTCCAACTGGCTGGCGTGCGCCTGCATCGCCTCGCGTTTGCGCGCGAGCATGCCTTCGTCGAGTACCAGCTTGCGGGCGCGTTGCCAGGGCAGGCGCGGGTCCTCCGGGTCGGCCCAGTGCCAGGCCCAGATCGGTACCTCCACCAGGCGGGCACCCACGGCGCGAGCCGCTGCCGCCGCTGCACGACCTACCGCTTCGTGGTCGCAGTGACCATCCTCGCGCCAGGTGGCGAAGACCACGTCGCCCGGCCGCAAGGCTTCGCCGATGAGTTTGTGCAGCCGGTCCTCATGGGCAGCCACCGCGCTGTCGGGTAACGCGGCGCGTATCCACGGCAACGTGCCGACATCGATCTCCAGGCGACGTAGCGCTTCGGCGCTTTCCAGCGGGCGGGTCTGTAGCAGCCGCGCCACCGGCCAGCGCAGGGAGCCCGGGTGGCTGGCATCGCCGTCGGTGACGGAAATCAGCAGCAGCGGATTGCCGGCGCGCGACAAGACCTGGAGCAGGCCGCCGCAACCCAGCACCTCATCGTCCGGATGGGGCGCGACGATCACCGCGCGATGGCCAGCTGGCACCAGGTTCTGCAGGTCGATATGGCCCACCTCCGCCAGATGCCGGGAGCGGGCCCAGGCCTCGATAGACGTGCCGCTGCCGACGATGGGATTGGCCTTCATAGCAGCCAACTGCCCGCCGGATCCTTCGCCACCAGTTCGCCAAGCGCGGCCAGATCACGTTCGGCATGGCTCTGGCGCAGGAGCACCGGCAGGTCGGTAGCCAGCCGCGCGTAGCGGCGGTTCAGGCACAGCGGTGCAGCGCCGAGCGCGCGGCCGACGTGCCGCAGCAGTGATTCCGCGGCGTCTTCGCACACGGCGCGGGAACGGCGGACCGCCATCTCGGCACTGGCCGTCGGATTGCGATCTATCCACGCTGCACAGTCGCGCAGCAGCGCGGCACTGGCCTGCAGGGCAGCGTCCACCGCGCCAAGGTGCGCCAGCGTGTGCGGCTCGCCACGGTGCCCCTGGCCGCGCAGGTACTCCGCCAGGGCCTGGGCCGCGCCGTACCAGCAGGCCGCGATACCGCCGCCGCCCTGCCAGAATCCGGGACGTCGAAGGTAATCGCCCGGTCCGCCGACGAGCACGCCATGGGCACGACGGAAACTGACTTCGATGCTCTGCGTTGCGCCCATGCCGATCGCCTGCCAGCTACCGCTGTTGGTACTGACGCCGGGTTGCTCCATCTTCACTGCTACCAGTTGCTGCTCGCCGTTGGCGTCCCAGGCAGTGAGCAGGCCGTGGGTGAGCTGGTCGGCACCCGAGCACCAGGCCTTGACGCCGTCCAGACGCGCCTCGCCGCCGGATTCGGCAACGATGCGCACCTTGGCCTGTGGCGGCTCGGCCGCCCACATGCCCCATAACGAATCTTCCGCCGGTGCCGGCGCGCCCAGCTCGGCCATCACCGCCAGCGCGTCGGTGTGGCCTTCGTAGAGCTTGCACAGGTTGAGGTCGTGGCTGGCGACGCAAGAGAGCGCACGCCAGCGCTGAAGGGTCTGCCCGGAGCCGGGCAGGGGCAGATCGTCCAGGCCGGCGAGGCGCAGCTCGCGCAGGCAGGCGACCAGCTCGCCCAGCCCCGCGTGGCCATCCTCTCGGCCGTTCAGCCACTCGCCCAGCGCTGCGGGCAACAGAGCCCGTTCACTCACTCCAACTTCACCTTCTGCAGTTCGAAGAGCAACAGCGAGCGGCCAGTGATGCCGTACTCGGTATCGAACTCGAAGAGCTCCTCGCCGCTGCCTTCCGCACGGTTGGTATCCACTACACACGTCCAGTGCTCGCCCTCGGGCACCGCTGGCAGGCGGAAATTCACCACGTCGAAGTGAGAGTTGAAAATCAGCAGCAGGGTTACGTCTGCGCCGGCGCGACGAATGCCGGTCGGCTGGGCGCGGCCGTCCAGCAGCATGCCAAGGCACTTGCCGTGCGGGTCGTGCCATTGCTCGACGGTCATTTCCTCGCCATTCGGCGCCACCCAGGTGACGTCCTTGACGCCCAGTTCCTCGTTGTAGGCGCCGACAAGGAAGCGTCCGCGACGCAGCATCGGGTACTTCAGCCGTAACTGGATCGCCTGGCGAACGAAGGCGAGCAGGGCCTCGCCGTCTTCATCAAGGTTCCAGTCGATCCAGCCGATCTCGCTGTCCTGACAGTAGGCATTGTTGTTGCCATGCTGGGTGCGGGCGAACTCGTCACCGGCGACCAGCATCGGCGTACCTTGCGAAAACAGCAGGGTAGCCATGAAGTTGCGCATCTGCCGCAGCCGCAGCGCGCGGATTTCCGGGTCGTCGGTGGGGCCTTCAACGCCATGGTTCCAGGATAAATTGTTGTTGCTGCCATCCTGGTTGTTCTCGTCGTTGTCCTCGTTGTGCTTGTCGTTGTACGACACCAGGTCGTGCAGCGTGAAGCCGTCGTGGGCGGTGATGAAGTTGACCGAGGCGAATGGCCGGCGCCCGCGCTGGTTGTACATGTCGCCGGAGGCGGTGATGCGCTTGGCGAACTCGGACAGCTTGTCCTCGTCGCCTTTCCAGAAGGAGCGCACGGTGTCGCGGAAACGGTCGTTCCACTCCATCCAGCCCGGCGGGAAGCCTCCCACTTGGTAACCGCCGGGGCCGCAATCCCAGGGCTCGGCGATCAGCTTGGTCTGGCTCAGCAACGGGTCCTGGCGACAGGCGACCAGGAAACCGTGGCGTTCGTCGAAGCCATCGTGCTCGCGGCCCAGAATGGTTGCCAGGTCGAAGCGGAAACCGTCCACGTGCATTTCGCCGGCCCAGTAGCGCAGCGAGTCGGTGACCATCTGCAGCACGCAGGGGTGTGAAAGATCCAGCGTGTTACCGGTGCCGGAATCGTTGATGTAGTAGCGCTTGTCGTCCGGCATCAGGCGGTAGTAGCTGGCGTTGTCGATGCCGCGCATGGACAGCGTCGGGCCGAGTTCGTTGCCCTCGGCGGTGTGGTTGTAGACCACGTCGAGGATCACTTCGAGGCCGGCATCGTGGAGGTGTGCGACCATCTGCTTGAACTCGCTGATGCTGCTGCCCGCCAGGTATTTCGCATGCGGCGCGAAGAACGCGATGCTGTTGTAGCCCCAGTAATTGGACATGCCCTTTTCCAGCAGATGCTGGTCCTGGACGAAGCCATGGATCGGCAGCAGTTCCACCGACGATACGCCGAGCTTGCGGATGTACTTGACGACTGACTCGTGCATCAGCCCGGCGAAGGTGCCCTGGAGGTTTTCCGGCACGTCCGGATGGCGCTTGGTGAAGCCCCGGACGTGGGTTTCGTAGATGATCGTGCGGTCCCACGGTACACGTACCGGGCGGTCGTCGCCCCATGTGAAGGCGGGGTCGACCACCTTGCACTTCGGCACGAAGGGCGCGCTGTCGCGCTCGTCGAAGCTGAGGTCTCCGTCCTTGTGGCCGATGGTGTAGCCGAACAGCGACTCCGACCACTTCAGCTCGCCGATGAGCTGCTTGGCATAGGGGTCGATGAGCAATTTGTTGGGGTTGAAACGGTGGCCTTCGCTCGGCTCGTAGGGGCCGTGTACGCGGTAGCCGTAGATCAGTCCCGGATGAGCGTCCGGCAGGTAGCCGTGCCAGATCTCGTCGGTGTATTCGGGCAGTTCGATGCGTTCGAGTTCCACTTCGCCGGATTCGTCGAACAGACAGAGTTCGACCTTGGTGGCATGCGCGGAAAAGATCGCGAAATTCACGCCCAATCCATCCCAGGTCGCGCCGAGCGGATGGGGCAACCCCTCGCGTATTCGCGAAGGGCTGGTCACGGATGCAGCGGCTTTACGCTCAGTACTCATGCTTTCTCCTATGCGCAATGGCAAGCGCACTGCAAGGGACGTTCAGGCTTTCGGGGCGGTTGGATCGGCAGCCGGCTTCGCGGGTTTGGACGCCGCCGGCTTGGATGCGGCCGGCTTGACCGCCTCCTTGGATGCAGCCGGTTTAAGTGCGCTCGATTTCGGCTCAGCCGGTTTGCGCGGTTTCTTCACCAGGGCAGGCTTCTCGTCGGCAGCGGGTGCCGCAGCGGCGGGTTCTGGCGCCGCCTTAGGCTTGCTCGCCTTGCGCGGCTTGGCCGGAGTCTTGGCCTTGCTGGCAGGCAGCGCCTCGGCGGCGGCCAGCTTGCGGGCCATTTCCCAGTGCCGTTGCTCCTGACCGTCGGGGCGACCTTCGGACTCCCAGATCTGGTAGGCGATTTCGCGTATACGCTCGTCTTTAGCACTCATTTTGTAGTCTCCATGTTTTACGTTGGTTCAGATCGCAAAATGCCTAGCGGAAACGTGGCCAGGACCTCGGCAAGCCGCACCGGCTCGTTGTGTGTGACTGCGCCACCGCCAAAAAGTCCCCTCAACCCCTGATTCGCCAGACTTTCAGGCAGTTGCACATAGGTATCGCCCCAGCTATCGGGCGCGATGGCCGGATTGTCACCACCTCCGAGCAGCGTGAACGTCAACCGCGGCACTATGACCACGACGCTCCTCCCTCCATGGCGGCGGGCGAACGCGAGAACGCGCTCTGCCTGTTCGCCATGCACTTCCAGCGGCAGGTAATCACCTGCCGTGAACAGTTCCGGCAGCTCCCCACGCAGCTGCAACGTCTGGCCGATCAGCCACTGTTTGATACGTCCGTCGCGCCAGCTGGCGATCAGCTCGGCAGGATCCTGCTCGGCGGCCAGCGCCTGGCGTCGGGCGGCGAAGTCGACCGGACGGCGGTTATCCGGGTCGACCAGGCTGAAGTCCCAGAACTCGGCGCCCTGGTACAGATCGGGCACGCCGGGCGTGGTCATCCGCAGCAAGGTCTGGGCCAGCCCGTTGAGCGCGCCCGCCGGAGCGATGCTCATCGCGGCCGCGGCGATCTCGCGACGCAGCTGCGCACCTTCCTCTCGCTGCAGCAGACGCTCCAGATAGGCGCGGCAGGCGCTTTCGTACGCCTCGTTGGGTGCGCTCCAGGTGCTGCGCAGCTTTGCTTCGCGAACGGCCTTCTCCTGCCACTGACCTACCCGCGTCGCGTACTCCTGCATGCCGACGCCGTCCTCGGGATCCAGGTCCAACGGCCAACTACCAAGCAGGATCTGCATCAGCATCAGCTCGTCACCGCGCGACGGCGCCACGCCGTCGGCAAGATCGGCGCGCAGCGGTGCGGCCATTTCCAGCCAGCGCTCAGCCTGCTCGGCGAACCAGGAAGCACGCTCGCTGAGCACTGTGATCCGCGCCCGGGTGTCCTCGCCGCGTTTGTGGTCGTGGGTGGCGGTGGTCAGCAGGTTGCGCGGGAAGGCCTCGGCACGCTCCAGCGCGGCGGCGTGGAAGGCCTGAGGCGGCGCGCTGAACAGTTGCGGGTCGAAGCCGACATCGTTGCGCGAGAGCAGCACGGCGCTGCGGTAGCAGGCGGTGTCTTCCACGGCCTTGGCCGCCGCCGGCGAGGTGAGCTGCTGGAAGCGCACGCAGGCCTGCTTGCGCGCGGCCCGGATCGGCCCAGGCGGTACCTCGCGCAGCGGTTCTCCGCCAAGCCAGCGCTCCAGATGCGCGAGCAGCGGCCAGTCGGCCTCACCGAGCGTACTACGCGCCCCTTCCAGCGCCTGCTGGAAGAACGGCTCGTCCGATTCACGGCGGCCGGTGGCACCGATGTAGGTGCGATACACCGGGAAATGCACGATCAGTTCGAGCAGCGCGCGACGGATCGCGCCAAGCGTCAGGTCCCGGGTCATCAGGTCGCCACGGGCGACCTGCAGCAGCAGTTGCGCGACCGTTTCGTAATCCCCGGCCAGGGACCCGGTGACCACCAGTTGTTTTGCGGCGCGCACTTCCTCCATGAAATCCGCAGGGCGCTCGCTGAGCCGGCTCCACAGTTCGCTGAGCACTCGCTCGCCGGCCGGATCGTGCTGCAACAGCGACACCTGGTTCATGAATTCGTAGCCGGTGGTGCCGTCCACGCCCCAGTCGCGCTGCAACTGCTCCTCGGGACCGAGGATTTTCTCGACGTAGATCGGAAAGTGCTGCAGGGCGGTCTCTGCCGGGCGCCCGGCAATCAGCCGTTCGACACGGCGGCGAAGCTGGCGGCAATAGCCGCGCGGATTGGCCAGGCCATCGACGTGATCGATGCGCAGGCCGTCGATCTGCCCATTGGCGACAAGCTCGAAGATTTTCGCGTGGGTTTCCTCGAACACCACCGGCCGCTCCACGCGCAGGCCACCGAGCTCGTTGATGTCGAAGAAGCGCCGCCAGTTGATGTCATCTCCCGCGGTGCGCCAGCTCGCCAGTCGGTAGTGCTGGCGTTCGAGCAGGGCATGCAGGCGCTGGAAGCCGTCGGGCTGCGTGGCGTCGAAGCGCGCCAGCATGCGCTGGATATCCTCGGCGGCATCGCCTCGGGTCGCCGCCTCAGCCAGCTCCGCGCGCAGCTCCCTGGCGCACTGGTAGGGGTTTTCCTGCTCGCGCAGGGTGGCGAAGCGTTCGCCGAGCGCGATCAGCTCGGGGTTGCCGCTGCCGCTCAGCAGTTCGAAATAGCTGGGCGGGCTGATTGGAAAGCGGTGCTCGTATTGCTCCGCGTAGAACGCACCCGTGGCGGAGTCGAACTTGACGACGATCTCGCCAGCCTGCAGCACCTCGCCATAGTCGGAGCGCAGGAAGGGCACCAGTAATTGACCCTCGAGCAAGGGGTCAGGCGAATTCCACTGGATGTCGAAGAACTGCGCGTAGGGGCTGCGGGTGCCCCACTCGAGCACGTCGAGCCACCAGGGATTGTTCGATCCGCCCACGGCCATGTGGTTGGACACGATATCGAGGATCAGTCCCATGCCGCGTTCGCGCAGCGCCGCGACCAGGCGCTGAAGCGCGGCTTCGCCGCCGAGCTCCGGGTTGATCGCGGTGGGGTCGACGACGTCGTAGCCGTGCATCGAACCGGGGCGGGCTGTAAGCAGGGGCGAGGCATAAAGGTGGCTGATGCCCAGGCTGGCGAAGTAATCGACCAGCGGGACGGCATCGTCCAACGTGAAGCCTTTATGGAACTGCAAGCGCAGCGTGGCGCTGAGTGGCTTCATCTGTGTTGCTCCGTTTGGTGGCGGGCCTTGTCGAGAACCCGCAGGCGCTGGCGGGGTAGCGGGGCGTCGAGCAGGTCGGCGCTGTCGCCTTCCCAGCGGCGTCGCCAGTTCGGGTGTTCGTCGATGGTGCCGGGGAGGTTGGGTTGCTCTTCCAGGCCGAGTACGTCCTCCATCGGCAGCAACGCCAGCGGCGCGGGCGTCAGGCCGATGAAGGCGGCCGCGGCGTCGCCCAGCGCGGGGGACTGAGCGGTGACGTCGGCGGGCAGATCGCAGGCGCGGGCGAGGGCGGTGCGCAGCCCCTCGCGCTCACGGTCGCGAGCGCGCCGCTGCTCTTCGACCTTTTCCTCGGCGAGCCCGTCGATGCGGGCGCGCCATTCGATGTCGCCGCCTTTCCACCACGCCGGGATCGGCGGCAGGTCATGGGTGCTGGTGGTGGCGATGGAGGTCTCCGGCCATTCCTGTGGGGCGAAGAAACGCTGGCCGTGGTCCTGCTCGAACAGCAGCACGCGCATACCGAGGATGCCCCGCGCCGCCAGGCGCTCGCGCAGGCCTTCGGGCACGGTGCCGAGGTCTTCGCCGAGGACGATGGCGTGGTGGCGCACCGATTCCAGGGCCAGCAGGCGCAGCAGGTCCTCTTCCGGGTAATGCAGGTAGGCGCCCTGATCGGAACTGGCGCCGGCCGGCATCACCCACAGGCGATGCAACCCCATGACGTGGTCGATGCGCATGCCGCCGGCGTGGGCGAAGTTCGCCCGCAGCATCTCGATGAACGCGGAGAATCCGTGCGCCTTCAGGCCCCAGGGCGAGAAGGCGGAGATGCCCCAGCTTTGCCCCGAGCGGTTGAGGATATCCGGCGGTGCGCCGACGGTGAGCTGCGACAACAGCTGTGCCTGCCGGCTCCAGGCCTGGCTGCCGCCGCCATCGGCGCCGACGGCGAGGTCGCTGATCAGGCCGATGTGCATGCCGGCAGAGCGCGCGGCGGTCTGCGTGCGGTCCAGGCCGCGATCGATCAGCCACTGGCAGAAAGCGTGGTAGCTGATTTCCTCGGCGTGCTCGCGGGCGAAATCGCTGACAGCGGCGCTGTGCGGGTTGCGGTACTCCTGCGGCCAGTGACGCCAGTCCCAGATATCGCCTTCGCGGATGTGGAAGGCGTGCAGCGCTTCGAAGCGACAGTGGTTTTCCAGCGCCTCGCCGGCATGCCGGCGGAAGCTGGCGAAGTCTTCCGCCAGCGGATTCCCGCCGGTACGGAAATCCTCGTAGAGCGCTCGCAGCAGGCGCTGCTTGGCGGCGGCGACGGCCGGCCAGTCGATCAGCTCGAGCTGTTCGAGGCGCTGCATTTCCGCTTCCAGCCCAGCCGATTCGATTGCCTGGCGTACCGCCCGCTCACCCAGGATGCTGCCCGGCGCGCTGTAGAGCACGTTGTTGAACAGACGGCTGGAGGGCGAGTAGGGGCTGTAGCGCTGACTGTCGGCGCTGAACATGGCGTGCACCGGGCTGATACCCAGCGCATCGGCGCCATGCGCGGCGGCCGAGCGGGCGAGGACCTCAAGCGCCTGGGTGTCGCCAATCCCGCCGTCGCCGACGCGGCGCAGCGAATATAGCTGCACGCCGATGCCCCAGGCGCGGGGATGGCGGCTCCCCGTGGCATCGCTCATGTTGAAGCAGCGCCGCGGCGACACGGCCAGCACGCACTGTTCGCCGGCGAAACGCAGCGTGTGGTAGCCGATCTCGACCAGCGCCGGCAGCCAGCCGTGGTCACTCAGGTGCAGGGCGAGGCGCCCGCCATTCTCCAGCTCGACCTCGCACAAGGCGTTGGGCGAAAAGTAGTGGGACAAGTCGAGCCACTGGCCTTGATCGACGGTGAGCAGCGGCGGCAGGTTGCCCGAGCCGAGGATGCGACGGAGCTTTTCGAGGCTGGCGAGCACCTGTTCGTCGTCCTCGGCGGGCAACTCGAGCCCGCCAAGCACCGAGCGCAGGACCTCGTCGGTAACGGTCTGCGAACGGCCATCGGCATCCACCCAATCGATCGCCACGCCGGCGGCGCGGGCCAGTTTGTGAAGCAGGGCGCTCATGCTCGGTTCTCCCAGAAGACCAAGGCCGTCAAGCCTTGCAGTTGTCCCTGTGCGCGTGCGTCGAAGGCGCTCTCGGCGCTCTCGTGGATCGGCTCGAAAGCGGTGCTGGAATCGGCCAGCGACACCGCTGCGGCGCCCAGGTTGAGCTCGATGCGCAACACCCGCTCGCCCAACTGCCAGCGCGCGGCCACGGCCTTGTCGCCGACCACCTCGGCACCGAGCATCCTGGCTTGCGCCAGGTTAGGGACGATCTGCGCATGGCGCAGCGCAAGTAACGATTTGTACAGAGCATGCCACTCGGCATGCTCGGATTCCCCGACCGCGGAGAAATCAGGACGGGACGCTTCAAACGTGCTTTCGGCGTTGGGATCGGGGATCAGCGCGCGTTTGCGTTCGTCGTTGAACTCCGCGAACTCGGAAAACTCGCCACGGCGCCCCTCACGCACCGCCTCGGCCAATTCGCCGTGATGATCGGTGAAGAACAGGAAGGGCTGTTTCGCGCCCCATTCCTCGCCCATGAACAGCAACGGAATCATCGGCGAAAGCAGCAGCACGGCGGTCGCGGCGCGCAGTGCCCGGGGCTCCTGCACCAGCCCGACCAGACGGTCGCCAAAGGCACGGTTGCCGGTCTGGTCGTGGTTCTGCAGGAACAGCACGAAGGCCGTTGGCGACAGGTGCCCGCTGGGCTCGCCGCGTGGCTTGCCATGGCGGTTGGCGTTGCCCTGGTAGATGAAGCCCTGGCCGAGGCAGCGGGCCAGCTTGGCGGTGGCATCGCCTGCGTAGTCGGCGTAGTAACCCTGGTGCTCGCCGGTGAGCAGCACATGCAGGACGTTGTGCCCGTCGTCGTTCCACTGCGCCTCGAAAGCGCTCTCCAGCAGGCTGGAAGCGTTGTCCTCGTTTTCCAGAACCAGGTGCACATGGCGGCCGGGTTGCAGCGAGGCGCGCACGCGCTCGGACAGTTCAACGAGGAAGTCGCGCTCGGAGATCGCATGCACGGCGTCCAGGCGCAGGCCGTCGAAGCGGTAGTCGTTCACCCACATCAGGGCGTTGTCGATGAAGAAGTTGCGTACCTCGCGGCGGCGGAAGTCGATGGCATCCCCCCACGGCGTATGCAGGTCGTGGTTGAAGAAGTCCTTGGCGTAGGCACTCAGGTAGTTGCCGTCCGGACCGAAGTGGTTGTAGACGACGTCGAGAAAGACCATCAGCCCGAGTCCATGGGCCGTGTCGATCAGGTGCTTGAGCTCGTCCGGCGTGCCGTAGGAAGCCTCTGGTGCGTAGGGTAGGACGCCGTCGTAGCCCCAGTTGCGTGCGCCGGGAAACTCGTTGAGCGGCATTAGCTCGATCGCGGTGACGCCCAGTTCGAGCAGGCGCGGCAGGTGCTCTTCGACGCCGGCGTAACCGCCCAGCAGCCCCACATGGAGTTCGTAGAGCACCGTCTCACGCCACGGGCGACCCAGCCAGTCGGTGGATTGCCAGGCATAGGCATGCGGGTCGACCACGACGCTCTGCGAATGGACGTCGCCCGATTGCGCCCGCGACGCGGGATCAGGCACCAGCAGGCCGTCATCAATGCGGTACTGGTAGCGCGTACCGGCACCTGCCGGAATCTCGGCGACGAACCAGCCGCCGGCGGATTTCTCCAGTGAGTAGCGGCGCCCGCCGTCCAGTTCGACGGCCACGCTGCGGGCGTCCGGTGCCCAGAGGGAAAAGCGGGTTTTGCCTTGTTCGAGCAACACGGCACCGTGCCGCCCGCTGTCGATCACTTCGGGAGCCATTGCATTTTCGCCTTACCGGCGATGACGGCAGCCACCGGTTTCAGCGTGTCGACGCGTCTACGGGTGGCCACCGGAGTGCCGGAGATGGTGGTTTCAGTTGACCGCTGCAGCCTCGCTACGACCTTCCAGCAACTGTTCGTAGAGGTGGGCGTAAGGAGCGATCGACTGATGCCAGTAGAAGGGAGATGCCATGGCGCGGCAGCGCATGGCATTGAGCAGCCCGGGCTGGGCGAAGACATGCAGCGCGCGCTGTACTGCCTCCTGGTAGCTGTGGATGGTCGATTCGTTGAACAGGAAACCGGTGACGCCGTCCTCAATGCTGTCGGCGAGCCCGCCGGTACGTCGCGCGATCGGCAGCGAGCCAAAGCGTTGCGCATACATCTGGCTGAGGCCGCAGGGCTCGTAGCGCGACGGCATCAGCAGGAAGTCGCTACCGGCGAACATGCGGCGGGCGTCTGTCTCGTTGAACCCGATGTGCACGCCGATCTGCCCCGGATAGCGCCGCCCCAGCTCGCGCATGGCGTTCTCGATGTGCGGCTCGCCGCGGCCGATGATGGCGATCTGACCTCCGGCAGCGACGACGTCATGGGCAACTTCCAGGGTGAGGTCGAGGCCTTTTTGGTGAACCAGGCGGGAAACCACGGCGAACAGCGGGCCGGAGGAGGGCTCCAGACCGAACAGGTCACGCACGTGCTGAGCGTTGACGGCCTTGCCTTCCCAGTCGTGGATGGCGAAGCGCTGCACCAGGTGGGCGTCGGTTTCCGGCTCCCAGCTCTCGTCAATGCCGTTGATGATGCCGCTCAGGCGACCGGTACGCGCCGTGCTGGCGAGGAAGCCTTCCAACCCGCAGCCGAATTCGGGCGTGGTGATCTCCTGGGCGTAGGTGGCGCTCACCGTGGTCACATGGCTGGCGTAAGCGATGCCGGCCTTGAGCATGGACAGGCGGCCGTGGAATTCCATGCGTTCCGGGGTGCACGCCGAGGAGGGGATGTCCAGCTCCGGGCTGCACTCGAACGGCAACGTCCCCTGGTACGCGAGGTTGTGGATGGTGAAGACGCTGGGGGTTTTCTGGCCACGCCAGTTCATGTACGCCGGCGCCAGCCCGGCGGGCCAGTCGTTGGCATGCACCAGGTCGGGGCACCAGCGAATGCCGGCTGCACCAGCGGCAAACTCGGCGGCGGCCAGACCGAGGCGGGCGAAACGGATGTGGTTGTCCGGCCAGTCGCGACCGTTATTGTCGCCATAGGGGCTGCCGTCGCGGTCGTACAGCTCCGGGCAGAGCAATACGTAGATGATCAGACCGTCATCCAGATCGATCCGGCCGATCTTGCTCGGGGGCAGCGCGGCATGCCCGCTGACCTCGCCGATCACCCGGATGGTGTGACCGCTGTTGATTACTTGCGGGTAGCCAGGAATCAGAACGCGAACATCGTGAAGGCTTGACAAAGCCCGAGGTAGAGCGGCGGAAACATCACCCAGGCCACCTGTCTTGACCAGGTCGGCGAGTTCCGAAGTAACGAAGAGCACCTTCTTCTTGCTGTCCTGAATGCTACGGACCTCAAGTGTCGGTCGGATAACCATAGGCAGACCGGCCGTCCTGGCCCTGCTTCCAAACACCGTTTTCAATGCCGCGTCACCCATGTGTAGCCCTCCGATGAAATCCAACGGCGACCTCGCAGGGTCGCCTCCCCAACTACGAAACGCGCAACCTTGATAGCAGCGATGCAAGAATCGCCGCAGATGTGAGTTCGTAACGTTATTAGGGTGACTGCGAAAAAATGGAATTGACCGTGAAGCCCGGTGTTGTCGGTGCTTTTCACGGTCTATTTATCCTGACCCGGACGGCAATTATTAGTTCTAGCTTGAAGTGTCAATTTCACGGGATAAGGAGCCGCTTGCGGGTCGAGGCGAAACAGCCTCGCCCAAACCTTGCTACGAGAGCCTGTCAGATGCGCCAAATAATGATTTATATGATTGATTTACAAGGGATTGCTATCTGATGACTTAGCGCGCCTTCCGTACCTTACCGCTGGTCGGCTGGTTTTCCCTCGAGTTGCCACAATGAGCCGCCGCATGAGTCCTCTCGAACGCCGCAGCCGAGGTGTAATACGTCGTTACTACCGTTCCAAAATCCGATAGGAACCGAGCTGCGACGAACAGACGCACTTAAAACCGACGTTGCGCGCAAACTAAAGCGTGATTCGCCCCGTCACAGCTAAGCCTACGCCGATCGCCTCCCATGGCGTTCCGTCCGTTCAGCGGTACGCTAGATGCCGCCATGTCCCGACCTGTAGGCGACCTTTGCCTACCGTGCCCGAGAGGATTGCCATGTTCGGCCTGGACGCTCTGGAACTGGCCCGTATCCAGTTCGCCTTCACCATCTCCTTCCACATCATTTTTCCGGCGTTCAGCATCGGCCTGGCTAGCTACCTTGCGGTGCTCGAGGGCCTTTGGTTGCGCACCCGCGATGAAAGCTACCGCCAGCTGTATCGCTTCTGGCTGCAGATATTCGCCGTCACCTTCGCCATGGGCGTGGTCTCGGGCGTGGTCATGAGCTACCAGTTCGGCACCAACTGGGCAGGGCTGTCGGAAAAGGCCGGCAGCATCATGGGCCCGCTGCTCACCTATGAAGTGCTCACCGCGTTTTTCCTCGAGGCCGGCTTCCTCGGCATCATGCTGTTCGGCTGGAACAAGGTCGGTCGCGGGCTGCACTTCTTCGCCACGCTGATGGTGGCCATCGGCACGCTGATCTCGACCTTCTGGATTCTCTCGTCCAACAGCTGGATGCACACGCCGCAGGGCTACCAGATCGTCGACGGCATCTTCGAGCCGGCGGACTGGTGGCAGATCGTCTTCAACCCCTCGTTTCCCTATCGCCTGGCGCACATGGCGATCGCCGCGTTCATTGCCACCGCCTTCATCGTCGGCGCCACCGGCGCCTGGCACCTGCTCAAGGGCAACCGCGAGCCCGGCATCCGGCGGATGTTCTCGATGGCCATGTGGATGGCGCTGATCGTGGCGCCGGTGCAGGCCGTCGTAGGGGACTTCCACGGCCTCAACACGCTCAAGCACCAGCCGGCGAAGATCGCTGCCATCGAAGGCCACTGGGAAACCGAGCGCGGGATTCCCTTGCTGCTGTTCGGCATTCCGGACATGCAGGCCGAGACCACGCATTTCGCACTCGGCATTCCGCGCCTCGGCAGCCTGATCCTCGCCCACGACTGGGACGGGGAGATCAAGGGGTTGAAGGCCTGGCCGAAGGAAGACCGGCCGAATTCGCTGATCGTGTTCTGGAGCTTTCGCATCATGGTCGGGCTGGGCCTGCTGATGATCCTCGCCGGGCTCTGGAGCGCCGTCCTGAGAGTCCGCGGGCGACTGTACGAGTCGCCCTGGTTCCACCGTTTCGTGCTGTCGCTGGGCCCGGCCGGGACCCTCGCCATCCTCGCCGGCTGGATAACCACCGAAGTCGGCCGTCAGCCCTGGGTGATCTACGGTCTGTTGCGCACCAGCGATGCGGTGTCCGGGCATGGCGCGAAGGAGATGGGCGTCAGCATGAGCCTGTTCTTCGTCGTCTACTTCCTGGTCTTCGGCGTCGGCATCACCTACCTGCTGCGCCTGATGCGCAAGGGACCGAAGCTGCTGGGCGATACGCCGCCCGTGAACGACGCCGGCCCCGGGCATGCGCGACAGCCGATGCGACCGCTGTCCGGCGCCGAAGCGGACATCGACGGCGACGAACGCCCCTCAGGCAAAGGAGACCGCGATGAGCATTGATCTTCCACTGGTATGGGCCGGCATCATCGCCTTCGGCATCTTCATGTACGTGGTCATGGACGGTTTCGACCTGGGCATCGGCATCCTCTTCCCGTTCATTCGCGAGGAGGAGAACCGCGACGTGATGATGAACACCGTCGCGCCGATCTGGGACGGCAACGAAACCTGGCTGGTGCTCGGCGGGGCAGGGCTGTTCGCCGCCTTTCCGCTGGCCTATTCGGTGGTGCTGACCGCGCTCTATCTGCCGTTGATACTGATGCTGGTGGCGCTGATTTTCCGCGGCGTGGCCTTCGAGTTCCGCTTCAAGGCCAAGCGCAGCAAGCACTGGTGGGACAAGGCCTTCATCGGCGGCTCGCTGCTGGCGACCTTCAGCCAGGGTGTGGTGCTGGGCGCCTTCATCGACGGCATTCCCGTGGAGGGGCGCAGCTTCGCAGGCGGGCCGCTGGACTGGCTGGCGCCGTTCCCGGTGTTCACCGGGCTGGCCCTGGTGGTCGGCTACGCGATGCTCGGCTGCGGCTGGCTGATCATGAAGACCAGCGGTGAACTGCAGCGACGGATGTTCCGCCTGATGACCCCGTTGACCCTGGTGCTGCTGGCCGCCATCGCCATCGTCAGCCTGTGGACGCCGCTGGCGCATGGCGCCATCGCCGCGCGCTGGTTCACCTTGCCCAACCTGTTCTATTTCCTGCCAGTGCCGTTGCTGGTGGCGCTCACCGTGTTCGCGCTGGTCCGCGCGGTGATCCGCCATCGGGAGGTCCAGCCGTTCGTGCTGACCCTGGCACTGATCTTCCTGGCCTACACCGGGCTGGCCATCAGCCTGTGGCCGAACATCGTGCCGCCGGACATCTCCATCTGGCAGGCGGCGGCACCGCCCAAAAGCCAGTCGTTCACCCTGGTCGGGGTGCTGGTCCTGGTCCCGGTGATCCTCGCCTACACCTTCTATAGCTACTGGGTCTTTCGCGGAAAGATCAACGTCGGCGAGGGGTATCACTGATGGCGGCGCGTTGGAAACGCCTGGTCTGGTTCGTCGGCCTGTGGTGCGCCGGGGTGCTGGCAGTGACGCTGCTGGCCTACGGCATCCGGCTGGCGATGGGCATCGATTGAGAGCCAAGCGGCGCGCGTTGGGGTTAACATCGGCGTTCCGATTGACTGGAACGACATGCGATGAACCAGGATTCTTCCAACGCTTCGCGGCCCCTGCACTGGGAACTCGAGCGCATCGTCGGCGAGCTGCGCAGCGCGCGCATCGACTGGCGCAGCAGCCATGGCCGAGCCAACGACAAGCAATGCCGCGAACTGCCGTCCCGCGAGCGGGTCGCCCAGGTGATCGAGGCGATCAGCGGCGCGCTGTTCCCGATGCGCCTCGGGCCGACCGATCTGCGCGAGGAGAGCGAGGATTTCTACGTCGGCCACACGCTGGACGTCGCGCTAAATGCGCTGCGCCTGGAAGTGCAGCGCGAACTGCGCTATCAGGCCCGCCAGCAGGGGCACGAGGCGATCAACGAGAGCTCCCGCGCGGTGGAGCTGGTGCGCGAATTCGCCGCCGCACTACCGGGGCTGCGGCGCCTGCTCGATACCGACGTGCTGGCCGCCTACCCAGGCGACCCCGCGGCGCGCAGTGTGGACGAAGTGCTGGTCTGCTATCCCGGCATCCTCGCGATCATCCATCACCGTCTCGCGCATCACCTCTACACCGCCGGACTGACGCTACTGGCGCGGATAGTCGCCGAGATTGCCCATTCCCTGACCGGCATCGACATTCACCCGGGCGCGCAGATCGGCCCCAGTTTCTTCATCGATCACGGCACGGGCGTGGTGATCGGCGAAACCGCGATCATCGGCCAGCGCGTACGTATCTATCAGGCCGTCACGCTGGGCGCCAAGCGCTTCCCGGCCGACGAATCCGGCAACCTGCAAAAAGGCCAGCCGCGCCACCCGATCGTCGAAGACGATGTGGTGATCTACGCGGGCGCGACCATCCTCGGGCGCATCACCATCGGCCAGGGCTCGACCATCGGCGGTAACGTCTGGCTGACCCGCAGCGTGCCGGCGAACAGCAACGTCACCCAGGCGAACTTGCAGAGCCAGGTGGGCGGCGATTGCTGAACGGTTTATGCCCAAGCTAATTCTTTTTTAGTATTAGCATTTGTCGGTAAAATCTTTAAAAAGAATAAGAACGCCAGTATTCATCGCACTGGCGAACTAGAACTCGATCCGCCACGGCGGGCTAAATGTGCGAGTAAAGGAAGCATCATGTTGAAGAAACTCTTGCTGGCGACTGCCCTGACCACCACCTTCGGCAGCGCCGCCGCGCTGGCCGACAGCCCACCGTTGCTGAACGCGTCCTACGACGTGGCGCGCGAACTCTTCACCGAAATCAACCCGCTGTTCATCAAGCACTGGAAAGAGCAGACCGGCGAAGAACTGAAGATCGATCAATCCTTCGCCGGCACTTCCCGGCAAGCGCAGGACATCATCCAGGGCAAGAAGGTCGACACCGTGACCTTCAACCAGGTCTCCGACGTGAACGTCCTCGCCGAACGCGGGCTGGTGAGCAAGAACTGGGCGTCGAAATTCCCCAATAACAGCTCGCCGTACTACAGCACCATCGGTTTCCTCGTGCGCAAGGGCAACCCGAAGAACATCAGGACTTGGGACGACCTGGTTCGCGATGATGTGAAACTGGTCTTCCCCAATCCGAAGACGTCCGGCAACGCGCGCTACACCTACCTGGGCGCCTGGCTCTACGCCAACGAGAAGTTCAAGGGTGACGATGCCAAGATCCGGCAATTCGTCGGCAAGCTGCTGCACAACGTCGAGAGCTTCCCTACCGGCGGCCGTGGCGCCACGGTGGCGTTCGCGCAGAACGGGCAGGGCGATGTGCTGCTGACCTTCGAGTCGGAAGTGGTGAACATCGCCAAGGGCGACGAATTCAAGGCCGAGGGGTTCGAGGTGGTGATCCCGCCGATCAGCGTCCTGGCCGAATTCCCGGTCGCCGTAGTGGACAAGGTGGTCGACCAGAAAGGCACCCGCAAGCAGGCGACCGAGTACCTCAACTTCGAGTACAGCAAGGAGGTACAGACCCTGATCGCGTCCTATCACCTGCGCGTGCATGAGCCGTCGGTGGTCAAGGCGACCGAAGGACAGTTCGCCAAGGTCGAGCTGATCGATCCGACCAAGGTGCTGGGCTCCTGGACCGACATCCAGAACAATCATTTCGCCGGCAATGCTATCCTCGACCAGCTCCTCGCCGAGTAAACGACCGTTGCGCGCCACGCGCGTGGCGCGCTCGTAGCGGAGCGACGTTCGCCTTCGCGGCGCGCCCCGACCGTTGTCCAGACTCCCGTCGACTCAAACGCCGCTCCGCCGGCAGGCTCCTGTGACTAGAAAGACTGCGCTGTTCTTCTTCCAATCCCCGACCATGCCCGGATTCGCACCCAGCTTCGGCTTCAGTGCCTTTTACCTGTCGCTGGTCATCCTTTTTCCGATTTCCGCCTTGCTGGTCTACGTCAGCGACATGTCCTGGGCGCAGTACTGGCAAGCGATCACCGATCGCCGAGTACTCGGCAGCTACCGGGTGACGCTCAGCGGCGCGTTCTACTCGACCGTCGCGGCGACGCTGATCGGCCTGCTGCTGGCCTGGATCATCACCCGCTACGAGTTCCCCGGCCGGCGCCTGGTCGACGCGCTGGTCGACCTGCCGTTCGCCTTGCCCACCTCCGTCGCGGGGCTGACCCTGGCGACGCTGCTGGTGCCCGCTGGCTGGCTCGGCCAATGGCTGGCCCCGCTGGGCCTCAAGGTGTCCTATGCCTATCCCGGCATCGTGGTGGCGATGACCTTCACCAGCCTGCCGTTTGTAGTGCGCACCGTGCAGCCTGTGCTGCAGGACCTGGGCAACGAATACGAGGAAGCCGCGCGCACGCTCGGCTCGAGCAAGCTGCAGACCTTCCGCTACGTGGTGTTCCCGACCCTGGTGCCGGCTCTGGTGACGGGCTCGTCGCAGGCGTTCATCCGCAGCCTTGGCGAGTTCGGCGCGGTGATCATGATCGCCGGGAACATCCCGTTCAAAACCGAGGTGTCCTCGCTGATGATTTTTGTCCGCCTGCAGGAGTTCAACTATCCGGCCGCGGCAGCCATCGCCTCGGTGATCCTGCTGGCGTCGCTGGCGCTGCTCTTCGTTCTCCAGCTCGTACAAGGGCGCCTGCTTCGCTGGCAGCGCAAGACCTCATGAAAAAGCCCACGCAATGGCATCAACGGCTGCTCATCGTCCTCGGCCTGGCGCTGGTCGGGCTGATTCTCATCGTTCCGCTGGCGCTGATCTTCGGCAAGGCGCTGAGCGGCGGCTGGGACCTGCTGGTGGAAAACCTCTCGCAGGACTTCATGCTCCACGCCATCGGCCTGACGCTGTTCGTCACCGTGCTCACGGTGCCGATCAACATGCTCTTTGGCATCATGCTGGCCTGGTGCCTGACCCATTACGACTTCCGCGGGCGCAAGCTGCTGTCGACGCTGGTGGACATTCCCTTCGCCGTCTCGCCGGTGGTGGCGGGGCTCTGCTACCTGGTGGTCTACGGTGTCGAAAGCACCCTCGGGCAGTGGGTTTCCTCCCAGGGCATCCAGCTGATGTTCGCCTGGCCCGGCATTCTTATGGTCACGGTGTTCGTCACCTCGCCGTACGTCGCGCGCATCCTCATTCCGGTGATGCAGGCGCAGGGCAGCGACGAGGAATCCGCCGCGCTGTGCCTGGGTGCCAACGGTTGGCAGATCTTCCGCCACATCACGCTGCCGAAGATCAAATGGGCGCTGCTGTACGGGGTGGTGGTCACCAACGCGCGGGCGGTGGGGGAATTCGGTGCGGTTTCGGTGGTGTCGGGCACCATCATCAACCAGACGCTGACGCTGCCGCTGCTGGTGGAACAGCTGAACAACGACTACAAGACCGCCGCGGCCTTCACCGCTGCCGCTCTGCTGGCCTGCATGGCGTTGCTCACACTGCTGCTGAAGACCTACATGGAATGGCGCCAGCGGGAGAACCTGGCGCGCGCCGCCGCGGCGTAGCTTACCTCGCGCAGCCGCTCATTCCTCCGCCAGCAGACTGCGGAGCCTGGCCGCCGCGGCCTTGAACGCGTAGCGGGTCAACTGTGCCGCCGCTTCGGCGAAGGCCTCCCGCTGGGCGCCGGGCACATGGGGCAGGAGCGCTTTGGCCTCATCGATGGCGCGCAGGTTCGCGCTTTCAACCAGTGCCAGCAGCGCGCTCAGCCTCTCGCGCCACTCATCGTCGGACAGTGCCTCGAGCACCTTCGGCTCGGTCAACTCATCGGGCTCCTCGCCAAAGACCTCCCTTAGCTGCCCGAGGCTGAGCTGCACGCGTCGCTCCAGCTCGACCACGCAGGCCGCGCCGATGACGTCGGTCAGGCGCGCGCCGCGGTGAAACAGTTCGATTTCCAGACCACTTGCTCGCTCCGCCAGCGCGGCAGCGCCCACCGTGCCGGCGCTGCCCTTGATGGCGTGCAGCACCGCCCTGGCGGCGCCGCTGTCGTCGGCATCGATGGCGGCGGCGAGCAGCGCCAGTTGCCTGGCCATATCTCCCTCGAAGTCGACAAGCACCCGACGGATCAACGCCTGATTGCCGCCGAAGCGTGCGCGGATCGACGCATCCGCCTCGATGAGCGAGCCGCCCTCGACGATCGTCGCTGTCCCGGGCTGGTGTTTCGCTCGGGTGGAGCCGAGCAGCGTCGCGACCAGTTGCTCCAGATCGATCGGCTTCCCGACATGCTCGTTCATCCCCGCCGCCAGACAGGTCCTGCGGTCCTCGTCAGACGCGTTGGCGGTCATCGCGATGATCGGCAACGTCGCCCAGCGCGGGTCCAGGCGAATCCGCCGGGTCGCTTCCAGGCCGTCGATGTCCGGCATCTGCACGTCCATCAGTACCGCGTCGAAGGGCCCGCGGCGCATGACCATGTCGATGCCCGACAGGCCGCCCTCCGCCAGCTCGAGCTGCGCGCCTTCCGCACTCAGCAGCTCGCTGGCCACCTGGCGATTGAGCGCGTTGTCCTCGACCACCAGCAGGCGCATGCCGCTCAAACGCTGCGGAGCCGAGCCGCCTTTGCCGGGCTCGCGCCGCACCGAGGTGCCGCGTAGCGCCCGATCTACACTGGCGGCCAGTTGTACCGGCGTGACCGGTTTGGTCAGGAAGTCGACGAAGGCGGGGCTGCCTGCCTGCTGGGCGTCCACCAGGGCCTCGCGGCCGTGCGCGGTGACCATGATCACCATCGGCGGACTGATGCCGTCTTGGTGACGGCTGATCAGGCGCGCCGCGCTCAGTCCGTCGCGGTCGGGCATGCGCCAGTCCATCAGTACCACGTCGTAGCGCTCGCCGTGCTCCAGCGCCTGGTTGACCCGGGCGATCGCCGCTTCGCCACCGCCCACGCTGTCGGCGTGCCAGCCCAGAGCCTGCACCATGCGCACCAGCACCTCGGCGGCGATGGCGTTGTCGTCGGCGACCAGCAGGCGCAGCGGGCGGTCGGTCAACGCACAATCCGCGCGCAGCGTATCGGGTTTCTGTACCTCCAGTGCTACATCGAACCAGAAGGTGCTCCCCACGCCGAGTTCGCTACGCACCAACAATTCGCCGCCCATCAAGCTCACCAGGCGCTTGCAGATCACCAGCCCGAGTCCGGTACCGCCGAAACGGCGTGTGGTCGAGGCCTCCGCCTGACTGAATCCCTCGAAGATCCGCTGTAGCTGTTCGTCGCTGATGCCGATCCCGCTGTCGGACACCGAGAACCGCACCAGCACCAGGGCGTCGTCGCGCTGGAGAAGCTGCATGGCGACGACCACATGCCCCCGCAGCGTGAATTTCAGCGCGTTGCCGGCGAGGTTGATGAGGATCTGTTGCAACCTGAAGCCATCGCCGATCAATGCACCGGGCAGCTGCGGATCGATGTCGTACAGCACCTCGACATCCTTCTCGCCGAGGTTGCCGGCCAGCACGATGGCCAGATCCTGAAGAAAGCCTTCCAGCTCGAACGGCACCTGTTCGAGCGTCATCCCGCCGGCCTCGATCTTGGAGTAATCGAGAATATCGTTGAGCAGGCCGAGCAGGGAGCGGGCAGCGCTTTCGGCCTTCACCACGTAATCGAGCTGACGCGGACGCAGCTCGGTGCGCTGGACCAGCTGCAGCATGCCCAGCACCGCATTCATCGGCGTGCGGATCTCATGGCTCATGTTCGCCAGAAACGAGGATTTCGCGGCGTTCGCCAAGTTCGCCAGGTCCCTGGCGTACAGCAGACTCGACTCCAGTTCGCGCTGCGCGGTGATGTCGCGGCTGATGCCGGTCATGTGGATCGGGCTGCCGTCCGCGGCACGCTCGACCCGGGCGGCAGCCTGGACGTAACGGATCCGCCCATCTGGCAGCACCACCCGGAACACCGCGTTGAACGCCTCGTCACGCTCGATCAGCGCCTTGACGCCAGCTTCCGCGGTATCCCGATCGTCCGGGTGTACCCGGGCGCGCCAGTGCGAGTAGGTCAGCTCATCGCGCAGCGCGAGCGGCAGGCCGTAGATTTGCAGCATCCGCTCATTCCACTGCAGCCGGTCGCTCTTCAGATCCCAGGCGAAGATGCCCAGTTCGGCCGCCTCGGCGGCCAGCAGCAATTGGTCGCGAGCGGCCATCAGCTCGTTCTGCTGCATCCGCAGCTGGGTGATGTCGCTGATGATGCAGACGAACAGCCGGCGCTCGGCCATTTGCACCGAGCCGATCGACAGTTGCAGGGGGAACTCCGAACCGTCCTTGCGCAGCCCGGACATGTCCCGGTTCCTGAACGCACCGGGCAGTTCCTGGCGTTCCAGCTGCTCCAGGAAGACCTGGGCAGCGGCCCGTTGCGACTCCGGCACCAGGCGCCGGACACTGCGCCCGAGCATTTCCTCCTCGCTGTATCCGAACACCCGCTCGCCGGCCGGGTTGAACGACACCACAGTGCCCATGGCGTCGATGCTGATGATCGGGTCCACCGCGGTGTCGAGGATTGCCCGGGTCATCTCCAGACTGGCTCTGCGGTCCTGCTCCGCGACCTTGCGCTGCGTCTCGTCCAGGGCAATCCCCAGGTATCCGCTGGGTTTGCCTTCGGGTGAACGCATCGCCGTGACTACCAGCGTCACGGGGAAACGCGAGCCGTCCTTGCGCACATAGGTCCATTCGCGCATTTCCGCGCCGCCGGCATCGGGCATCCGCGTGAAAGTCTGCATGCCCTCGACCCGGTCGCCCAGCGCAGCGCTCAGTTCGGCTGCACGCGCGTGCAGTTCCTCAGGCACATGGAAGGGGAGCGGCGTGATCTTACCGACGACCTCCTCGGCGGAATAGCCGAGCAGACGTTCGGCGCCACGGTTGAAGATGCGGATGGTACCGTTCAGGTCCGTGGCGATGATCGAGACTTCGGTAGCCGCGTTGAGCACGCTCTCCAGCAACACATTGAGTTGCTCGAGTTCGGCCGTGCGGCGCGCCACCTGATCTTCGAGGCTGAGGTTGAGCTCGATGATGCGCGCGGCAAAGGCCTTCTGCTCGGAGATGTCGCGCACGGTTTTGGAGGCGCCCACCACCGTGCCTTCGGTATTGCGAATCGGCGAAACGGTGATCGATACGTCGATGGCGCTACCATCGCTGCGAACGCGCCGGGTTTCGAAGTGCGGAATGCGTTCACCCCGCTGAATCCGCGCGAGGATGTTGACTTCTTCCTGCGCCAGTTCGGGCGGAACCACCAGATCCGCCAGCCGCTTGCCCAATGCCTCCTTTGCGCTATAGCCGAACAGCTGCTCGGCGCCTTTGTTCCAGCTTGTGACGACGCCATCCAGGCTCTTCCCGATGATGCCGTCGGCGGAGCTTTCTACGATTGCCGCCAGTTGAGCCTGCGCATTGACGATTCGTTGCTGCTGCCGGCGACTGACGTTGAATGCGCCGGCAAGCGCGGCCAGCACCAGGCTGATAAGGGTGCCCAGCAACAGGATCAGCGTGGGCGATGGCTGACGCAGTTTCTCGATGAACTGCGGATGCGCACTGAGTTCCAGTTGCCAGCGCCGGCCAAAGACCTCGTGCTCGAATTGCTGCGCGAATAACTCCGCCTCTTCGCCCGAGTGCTGGGCGCTGGAATAGAAGGGCTTGGAATCATCGGTCGTGGTGATGTCCCTGATACTCAAATGTAGCGCCTCGTGCTCCACGGCTAATCCCTTGAGTACCTCTTCGATCAGCAGCGGGGCATAGCTCCAGCCGAAAGCCTGGATTTCCCGCTCCGGCTGGTTGTCCGGCGTGACCGAACCGCGATAGATGGGCAACAGCATGAGCACCGATTGCAGCGGTTTTCCGCTTTCCTGGACCAGGGTGATCGGCGCGGTCAGGCGTACCTCGCCGGAACGCATGGCATCCAGAGCGGCCTCGCGGCGATTGGGCTCCGAAGCGATGTCCAATCCGATCACGGCGGTCTGACGGTTAGTCGGCTCGATGTACTGGATGACGAAACGCTCGCCATCATGCGGAGTGAGCTGGCGGATCGCGAAATCAGCAGGCCCGTCGGCCCTGGCCTTTGCGAGGAAGGCCGCCTCGTCGCTCTCGGCGACCCTGCGGATGAAACCGAAGCCCCTCGCGCCTGGAAACTCTCGGGGCGGGTCGCGGGTGAGGCTGTAGCTGTGGAACAGCGCGCGGGTGATGCCATTTTCCCCGGCGGTCAGCACCGCACCGCGCACGCCACGCAGGCCGTACTGATACAGGCGAATACGTTCCAGTACGGCGGCGGTCCACTCTCTGGCCTCGGTGGCGACGGCGAGACGAGCGTGGCGGTCGTTACTGAGGACGGTCCACCAAACCGATGCCGCCGTAATCAGAAGGCATGCCACCAGCGTCGCCGCCGCGCTTCGGTAGAACAGGAAATCCTTGTTCTTGTTGGTCAAATGAAGGTCCGTGCCCAGGCTGTTCCGCATTAATGTCAATGCTCGGCAATGTCCAGCCCGTTTTCCAGCATCAGGCTCATCTGGTCGAACGGGGCAGGGCGGGAGTAGAGGTAGCCCTGCATTACCATGCAGCCCTTGTCCTTCAGGGCGGCGGCCTGTTCAGGAAACTCGACGCCCTCGGCGACGAGTTCCAGATTGAGCACCTGACCCAGCTTGATGATCGCATCGATGATCGCCGAGTCGAGTTTTTCGGTGAGCATGTCCTGAACGAAGCTCCGATCGATCTTCAGCACGTCGATGGGAAAACGCTTGAGATACGCGAGGCTTGAATAACCGGTGCCGAAGTCATCGATAGAAACCCGGATGCCAAGTTCCTTGAGAGCCGCCAGGGTCTTTCGTGACTTGTCGACATCGCGGGCGAGCACGCTTTCAGTGATCTCCAATTCGAGCATTTGCAGACGTGTTCCGGTGATTTCCAGTACGTTCCGCACGGTCTCCAGGAAGTTGTCTTCTTTGAACTGCACCGCGGAAATGTTCACGCTGACAATGATCTCGTAGCCTTGGTCGCTCCAGACCCGGGTGTCTTTGCAAGCCTGCAACAGCACATAACGACCGATCGGAATGATCAGTCCGGTCTCCTCGGCAAGCGGAATAAAGTCTGAAGGCGGTATCAGTTTGCCGTCGCCATCGCGCCAGCGAATCAGCGCTTCCACGCCGACGATACAGCGTTGCAGCACGTTTACCTTGGCCTGGTAGAACACCTCGAAAACGCCTTGCTCGAGGGCATTGCGCATGTGCTGATCGAGCCGGTAGCGGGCGCGAATGCTGTCTTCGATACGCGACGAGAAGAAGCCGTAGCGATTGCGCCCATCTCGCTTGGCCTGGTACATCGCCGCTTCCGCGTGGCGATACAGCGAATCCATATCCTCGCTGTCATCGGGAAACAGACTGATGCCGATGCTCGCCGTCAGCTTGTAGCGGCCCGACTGGACCTGAAAGGGGGTCGTGATCTCGTTCAATAGTCGCGCGGCGAAACCTCCGACGATCTCCAGGCCGCGGATGTCCGGCATCAGAATGATGAACTCGTCGCCGCCGTTACGGCTGATCGTATCAACCACGCGGGCGGACCTGCTCAGTCGTCGCGCCACCTCCTGCAGCACTGCGTCGCCCAACGCGTGATTGACCGAGTCATTGATCGACTTGAAATTGTCCAGATCCAGCAGCAGCATGGCAACGCGCCCCTTGCTGCCAATGGCTTGGCGCAGCGCCTGGTCCGCGCGGTCCTGCAGCAACAGGCGGTTGGGTAGGTTGGTCAGGGCGTCGTGATTCGCCAGCCGTTTGGCTTCATTACGCAGAGTCAGATGGGCTCTGATCCGCGCACGTGCCACCTGATCGTTCAGTGGCTTGTGCAGAAAATCGACACCGCCGCAGCGTAGCGCCCGCAGTTCGTTTTCGACCTGCGCATGGGAGGTGACGAAAACCACCGAGGCATCGCAAATCTCCGGGTCGGCCTTCAATGCCGCGCAGACCTCGTAGCCATCCATGTTCGGCATCTCGATATCCAGCAGCACCAAATCCGGCCGACACTGGCGCGCGGTGCTCAACGCGCCAGGACCATCGGTGGCGAAGTAGACCTGGCCGAGACCACGTACCGTTTCGCTGAGCACCCTGACGCCACTGGTCGCATCATCGACGATGAGAATTACCGGTTCCTGGCTGAACATTGTTTCTCCTGACGCCAACCCGTGGCGGCACATGTATTCAACAGGCTAGCCCAGCTCAGAAGCGCGCCACCCGGGACTTCCAAACCGCGGACGACTTGCGGCCGCCGCGGTGCCTGTGGCGGCATTTAGCGACGGAGTATTGCCGGCGTGGTCTATATGTTGATCGACTCGCGCAACAGAGGTTCTGGCGGCTATGAGTCTGGCTCAACAAATGGCAGGCCAGCCTCGGACGTACGGCAGAGTTGTTCCATCGTTCGCGGCGATGCGGCTTACCAGCGCGTCTATATCTGGGCAGTGTCACCGCCACCACAAATTTCCCATAATGTATATTATGTTAAATTATGGATTGCAATATATTGCTGGAAGTGGTCCTTCTATGGAATGTTGCGATCCAGCAAATGAAAACTCGGCAGTGACAGATGCCATCGAATGGCTGCCAGACGGATCGCCAGAACCACTCCCATCGCTATCCCGGTATCCGCCCAATGCGGCATCGCCATCGCGCGCAAGCCGAGAAACGTCAGCGATCCGACGATGCATGCGGTGGCGTAGATCTCCTTCTGGAAAACCAGCGGAATCTCGTTGCACAACACATCGCGCATCACACCGCCAGCAACGCCGGTCATTACGCCCATGATCACCGCGGTGCTCGCGGACGTCTCATGCGCCAATGCCACCTCGGTGCCGATGACCGTGAACACCGCTAGCCCGAAGGCATCGGCGATCAGCAGGCCGTTTTCGTGGATCGGACGTGTCAGCTGGACCCACACCACCGTGCAGATCGCGGCGAGCGACGCGACGAGTATGTAGGTATCGTCGCGTACCCAACTGACGGGATGGTTACCCAGAATCATGTCCCGCAGCGTGCCGCCGCCCACTGCCGTGATGATGGCGATCACCAGGACGCCGAACAGGTCCATGGACTTTCGTCCGGCCATCAGCGCTCCCGTGATGGCGAATACGGCTACGCCGAACAGGTCCGACAGATAGAAGAATGACGGCATGTTCCGGGCTCAGGTTCTCACCGGAGTGCGCATGGTGACGAACTCTTCCGCCGCGGTTGGGTGAATGCCGATGGTTTCGTCGAAATGCTGTTTGGTCGCGCCCGCTTTCAGAGCCACTGCCAGCCCCTGGACGATCTCCCCTGCTTCCGGCCCGATCATGTGGCAACCCAGAACGCGGTGGGTTTCCGCATCCACTACCAGCTTCATCAACGTGCGTTCCTGGCTGTCGGTGAGGCTCAACTTCATGGGGCGGAACCGCGCCTCGTAGATGCGGACATCGTGCGTCTTGCGCGCGTCTTCTTCCGTCATGCCGACAGTACCGATGTTCGGCAGGCTGAAGACCGCGGTAGGAATCTGCGAGTAATCCACGGGTCGATACTCTTCCGGCCGAAACAGGCGCCGCGCCACCGCCATGCCTTCAGCGATCGCCACCGGAGTGAGCTGCACGCGACCGATTACATCGCCAATGGCGAGAATCGAAGGCTCGTCGGTGCGGTAGTCCTCGTTGACCTTGATGAAGCCCTTTTCGTCCAGTTCGACCGCCGTATTCTCGAGCCCGAGCTCATCCAGCATCGGACGGCGCCCGGTGGCATAGAACACGCAATCGGTTTCGAGGGTACGGCCATCCCTAAGTGTCGCCAGCAGGCTGCCATCGGCCTGCTTGTCGATGCGGGCGATGTCGGTGTTGAACTGCAGGTCCAAGCCCTTCTTCAGCATCTCGTCCCGCAGATGCTGACGGAGCGAGCCGTCGAAGCCACGCAGGAACAAATCGCCCCGATAAAGCAGCGATGTCTTGCAGCCGAGCCCGTTGAAGATCGACGCGAACTCCACCGCGATATATCCGCCGCCGATCACCAGCATGCGCTTGGGCAACTCGGGAAGATAAAACGCCTCGTTCGAGCTGATCGCGTGCTCACGTCCAGGTACGTCGGGAATGACCGGCCAGCCTCCCGTGGCGATCAGGATGGTTTCGGCGGTGTAATGCACTCCATCGAGATCGACGGTATGGGCATCGATGAGTCGCGCGTGCCCCTCGAAGAGCTTCGCCCCAGAATCATCCAGCAGTTTCTGGTAGATGCCGTTCAGGCGAAGGATTTCGCGATCCTTGTTGGCGATGAGCTTTTTCCAGTCGAAATCCGTTTCGCCGTGCGACCAGCCGAAACCGTTGGCCTGGTGAAACTCCTCCCCGAAGTGAGCGCTGTAAGCCAGCAGCTTCTTCGGCACGCAGCCGACGTTAACGCAGGTTCCTCCCAGGTATCGACTTTCGGCGATCGCGACCCGCGCGCCAAACCCCGCCGCGAAACGCGCCGCGCGGACGCCGCCGGATCCAGCACCGATGACAAAGAAGTCGAAGTCGTAGGCCATGTAATTCTCCTCGTAGTGCGCGAAGCATAACCCACCGCGTGCCTGCGGGCGGCAAAGCTCCACGCGCGCCCTCTCCTGTTCCGCGCACGTTATCGCCGCAAGTAGGCTGATTAGCGCCCACAGAAAAGCCGCCCGAAGGCGGCTTTTCCAATGCAGCGTATGAGCCTACTAGTACGCCATACCGGTCTTGTACAGATTCTCAAAGCAGAAATTGGTAGCCTCGATGTAACCCTCGGCGCTCCCGCAATCGAAGCGTTTGCCTTTGAACTTGTACGCCAGTACACAGCCGTCCTGAGCCTGCTTGAGAAGCGCGTCGGTGATTTGGATCTCCCCGCCCTTGCCCGGCTCGGTATCTTCGATGAGCTTGAAGATGTCCGGCGTCAGAATGTAGCGGCCTATGATGGCCAAATTGGAAGGCGCGTCTTCCGGCTTCGGCTTCTCGACCATGTTGTTGACGCGGTAGATATCGTCACGGATCAGCTCACCGGCGATCACGCCATATTTGGAGGTTTCCTCCGGTGGCACTTCCTGGATCGCGATGATCGAGCAGCGGAACTGGTTGTACAGCTTGACCATCTGCTTCAGAACGCCATCGCCCTCGAGGTTGAAGCAAAGGTCGTCGGCCAGAACCACGGCGAAAGGCTCGTCGCCAACCAGCGGACGACCGCAGAGGATGGCGTGACCGAGGCCTTTCATTTCGACTTGGCGGGTGTAGGAGAAATTGCACTCGTCGATCAGGCGCCGAATCCCGACGAGGTATTTTTCCTTGTCAGTGTTACGAATCTGGTGCTCCAACTCGTAGCTGATGTCAAAGTGGTCTTCCAGCGAGCGCTTGCCGCGCCCCGTCACGATTGCGATATCCGTAAGTCCAGCATCCAGCGCTTCCTCAACGCCATACTGGATCAAAGGCTTGTTCACCACCGGCAGCATTTCTTTGGGCATGGCCTTGGTAGCGGGGAGAAAACGGGTTCCATAACCAGCAGCGGGAAACAGGCATTTCTTGATCATGAGAGTCCTTTAGGGCATTACGAGAAAGTGCGGAGGCCAGTCTAACAGGCCACTCCGGGCTTACAACGGTTGACTGGCTTTTCCATCTTTCGCTTCATTGTCGAGGCCGTGGGTGAACGTCTACCCCTTCCTGAACCACCTTCCTCCGCGGCCATTACGTCCGTATTACGCATGGTGATAGGTGGGCAAACCCGCTTCACGCAAAAGCCGTAAAGACTCGACCGGCGGAACCTCACCGAATTGGATCGCCATATCCCGGCGCATCGTACTGATCAGGCACTCGATACGGGCGTGTGTCGTTATCTGAGTTGTGCTGACAACCCGCTTTATCTCGGCGCCATTCCGGCAACGCAGCGCCAAGAGATAATCGCCGTCGGGACGAGCTTTCGCGGAAATTTGGTAATCAGGAAAAGAAGCGGCGATTGTTTCCAGAGCTTGATGCATGGGTACGTCCTTGAGGCGATCGTTATCGCCGTTCAGGGAGCAGCCTTCATGCCAACCGAACTGGAAATAAAAAACCTATCAAAACAATGTGTTAGCAACAAGATACGGGTATAAGGCCGTGCAAATTGCATGACAGCACGCGTTATGACTTGCAAATTGCAGGATGGTTCAATTAACTCTCGTCGAGCTCCTGAGCCGCTCAGTTTTCCGACCGAGAAATAACACACGAGTTCGAGAAGGAGCGCCATCCAAAATGAAAAATGCCCACCTCTATCGAGGCGGGCATCCGTCGGTGGCATTCATCTTCAAGGGGTCAGAAACGCTCGATTTTCGCCTCGGCTTCCAGCTTCTTGCGATACGCTGAGAAATCCTGCTGACCGCTACGTGACGCGAGGAATCGGCTGTAGGACAATTTTTCTTCGCCCGAAAGGGCTTGCTCCGGGTCACTCACTCCGTTGAGCTTTATCAGCACGTAGCTCCCATCCGAAAGCGCCACACCGGTGTAAGCAGGCTTGTCGGTTCCAGCGGTTGGCTTGGGCATACGGAAAACCGTCTGGAGCACAGCCGCATCGACACCCTCCTGATTTCGCGTGGCGGCCTCTACGGGCTGCCAGAGGGCGGCTGCCCCCGCTTGCTGCACAGAGGTCTTGCCGTCGCGCAGACTGGCAAGCATTTCTTCGCCCTTGGCTTTCGCAGCTTCGGTGGCGCGCTCTTTCACCAGCTGATCACGAATCGCAGGCGAAACCTGCTCCAGGGCGAGCTGTTCAGGCATTCGATGCTCTTTCACACGGATCACCACGCTGGTTTCAGGATCGAGCTCGATCACCCCGCTATTCGCTCCGTCCCCCAGAACCTCGGGACTGAACGCTGCCTGCAGAACCTGCCGATTGGCCGCCAGGCCTTCGCCCCCCTCGCGCCCGAACGCAGCGCTGGTCTGCACTTTCAGGCCCAGCTCCTGCGCAGGCTGCGCGAGATCAGAGGCTTCGAACGACGCATCCTCAAGCTGCTTGCTGACATCGACAAAACGCTGCTCGACTTCCTGGGATTTCAAATCGTGCTCCAGCTTGCTCTTCATGCTTGCGAAGCTGGGAACTTCGGGTGCCTGGACGTCGAGAAGCTTGATCAGATGCCAGCCAAAATCCGTACGCACCGGTTCGGAAACCTGCCCTTTCTTGAGCGAATACAGCGATTTTTCGAACGCGGGATCGTACACCCCAGGACCTGCGAACCCGAGATTGCCTCCAGCCGCGGCCGAGCCTGGGTCTTCGGAAAACGCCTTGGCTTGCGCTGCAAAATCTGCACCGCCATCGATGCGCGCCTTGATCTCGTCGATCTTGGCCTTTGCCTGTGCATCGGTCTGCTTGTCGTTTACCTCTACAAGGATGTGGGCAGCCTCACGTTGCTCGGCCAGGCTACCGATTTCCTTCTGGTAGAGCGCTTGCAGATCTTCCTCTTTGACTTGGGCCTGCGCGAAAAAGGCTTCCTTCTTCAGCTCCACATACTCGAGAACGACCTGCTCTGGGCTCATGAACTGAGTGGCATGCGCGTCGTAGTAAGCCTTCACATCGTCCTGGCTGACGGTTACAGCGCCACCATCGGCCGGTAGGGTCAAGGTCGCGAAATCCCGGGTCTGTTTCTCAAGTCGAGCAAATGCGCCGATCTCGGGGTCAGTTACGAATCCGCTACCGGCAATACCCGCCCGCAATTGCCCGATGAGCATCTCTTGCTCGAGCATCTGACGGAACTGCAGGCGGTTGTAGCCCATCTGGCGAATGACCTGATCGAAACGTTCACTACTGAATTGGCCTTCGTTCTGGAATTCGGGAGTACGCAGTATCAACTGGTCGATTGCGGGCTGTGAAAAGGCAAACCCTGCATCCTTAGCGCCTTGCAGTACCAGTTTTCGCTCGATCAAGGACTTGAGAGCAGAATCTCGTAGGAGTTTATCGTCGAGTTGGGATGCATCGAAATCCTTGCCCAACTGCTGAAGCAATTGGCGGCGCTGCATTTCTACGGCCTGATTCAATTCAGCAACGGCGATCTCCTCGCCATTGACTTTGGCAGCGTCCTGCTTGTGGTCGGTCGCTCTGAAAATGGCATCGAAACCTGTCAATGCCATCAGCAGGATGATCGCGCCGATGATGGTCTTGGCAATCCAACCTTGTGAATTGTCCCTGATGTTCTGCAGCATGCGTCCCCCAGACAGCCATAACAAAAACGGCCGCGCAGCGTGGGTAGAATCCGGATAGAAGAAAGGCGCATCCGAGGATGCGCCTTCTCGTAAATGGCGGAGCGGACGGGACTCGAACCCGCGACCCCCGGCGTGACAGGCCGGTATTCTAACC
>JADHEE010000027.1_pt1 | contig 136963 bp, 123 predicted proteins | sample 8952401 | NCBI WGS metagenome assembly JADHEE01 (sample SAMN16124438, study PRJNA663242) | bioreactor sludge metagenome | isolation source: sludge (ammonium) | place: India:Bengaluru | collected 2019-02-28 | reverse complement strand
CGCTGAAGATGCTCCGGCTACCCTTGCCAGGAACCATAGAATCTCCCACAGGTACAGCGCAGGCCTCAAGAACTGCACGGTCCTGGTAGGAGCGGCCTCGTGTCGCGATGGGCTGCGCAGCAGCCCCAATCAGTGTGACATCACACACAAGTGAACAACATTACGGTAAACCGACGCTTGAATGCGTTCTGCTCAGCGAATGCCGGACTGACGCAGCGCCGCCGGTTGGAAGTCGGCCTTGCTGGCACTGAAGCCGAAGTCATAAGCACGCTTCTCTTCGTTCTTCATACCTAGCGCCAGGTAACGACCAGACTGCAGGTCGTAGATGGCCTCCAGGGTGTACCACGGTACCTCGACATTGTAGTAAGGCTGGGCGTGCGCCTCGGACACGCGCCACAGCTGGCCACGGCCATCGTACTGGTCGATCACTGCGGCCTGCCAGGTGTCTTCGTCGATGTAGAAGTCACGCTTGGCGTAGATATGCCGCTGCCCCGGCTTCAGTGTGGCGACCACATGCCAGACACGGCGCAGCTCATAACGGGTCAGGTCCTGGTTGATGTGCCCGGCCTTGATGATGTCGGTGTACTTGAGCTTGGGGTCATCGAGCTTGAAGGCGTTGGAGGCGATGTACAGCTCCTTCTTGCCCTCCAGCTTCCAGTCATAGCGGTCTGGCGCGCCGTTGTACATGTCCAGGTTGTCCGACGTGCGCAGGCCATCGGCGGCGGTACCCGGGCCGTCGTACGACACCTGTGGCGCCTGGCGCACTCGGCGCTGGCCGGCGTTGTAGATCCAGGCCTTGCGCGGATCCTTGACCTGGTCGAGGGTTTCGTGCACCAGCAGTACGGTACCGGCCAGACGCGCCGGGGCGGTAACTTCCTGCTTGAAGTAGAACAGGATGTTGCCCGGGTTGTTCGGGTCGTAATCCTTCATCTTGTCGCGGAAGACGAACTGGTCAGAAAAGTACACGGGGTTGAAGGAGCCGTTCTGTTGCGGCGTGGCCTGGGTAACCAGGCGGCTGACGCTGCCACCCCGGTAGCGGGTGATGTGGTTCCAGATCACCTCCAGGCCGTTTTTCGGAATGGGGAACGGTATCGCGGTGCGGAAGTTGCTCAGGCCGTTGCCGCCTTCCACAAGGGTAGTCTTGGTGGCGTTCTCCTTGATGGCGGCGAACACGTCGGCAGGCACGGTGGAACCGCGGTGGGTCTTGAATACCGGGATCTTGAAGGTGTCCGGGTAACGCTTGAGCATGGCCATCTGGCCTGGCGAGAGCTTGTCCTTGTACTGCTCGGCGTTTTGCGCAGTGATGGTGAACAGTGGCTTCTCACTGCCGTACGGGTCGGACAGGAAGCCTTTGCCATCGACGCTGCCTGCGGTTTTCGACAAGGGCTGCCATGGGCCGATCGAACCATCGGCGTTACCGGCCTTTTCGGCGCCCATCGGGGTCAGCGTGCTACCCAGCTTGGCCGCCTCGTCGGCGGATACCGCAGCCATGACGCTGGTCGCCAGCAGGGACAGGCCCAGCACACCGGCTTGCAGCAGACTTCTGGTCTTGTTCATGTCGTGTTGTCCTGGATCTGTGGGCTTAGAAATTCACGCCGAAGCTGAGGGCGACGAAGTCGCGGTCATCCACGGTGCTGTACTTGCCGTCGAAGAAGTTGGTGTACGACAGACTCGCCGTGTAGGTGTTCTGGTACTCCGCGTCCAGGCCCAGGCTGACTGCCTTGCGGCCTTCCTCGAAGTTGCCGCCAGGGCCTGGCGAATAGCCCGACACGTCGTGCGACCAGGCCACGCTCGGTTTCAGGTTGACCCCGGCGAACACGTCGTTGTAGTCCCAGATCACGCGGGCGCGGTAGCCCCACGAAGTGCTGGTGGTGTAGCCGTCGTTCTCGCACTTGCGGTTCAGGTTGGCGGTGGAGGCACCCGCACCCGCGCCGGCGATGGTGCTGCTGTTGAGTGCCTGGCAGGTATCTGCGCCGCCGGTGGCGGGCAGCGGGCCTGGGCCGAATACCGGGTCACGGCCGTAACGGGTATCGTGCGCGTTCTCCAGGCCACCGACGTGGGTCACACCCAGCTCGCCGACCACGGTCATGCGGCTGGCGCCCATCACCTGGTCGAAGAAGTGCGTGAGGGTCGTCTGGAACTGAGTGATCTCCTTGCGACGGTAGCCATGCAGGTCCTGGCCAGGGGTGCCTGTCAGCAGCGAGGCGTTGCTCAATGCGCCACCAATCGGGCGAACCCCGGCAAACAGGATGTCCGTGGTATTGAGCTGCACCGGTGCGTTGGGCCGGTAGCTGATTTCGCCGCTCCAGGCGGTGCCAGTGGGCAATGTGGTGGAGAAGCTCAAGCCATACAGGCGAATGTCTTCCGGGTATTCGACGAAGTACTCGGAATTGCCGGCCACGATCAGCGGCGCCAGCGCCCGCAGTTGCGCAGGCAGCGCGCTGAGCCCTGCAAATACCGAAGGTGCGGCCCCTGTGGCGCTGAAGATTGGCGCACGGCTGTGGTAGTTCATGAAGTAGGCACCGAACTCGGTGTCCAGCGGCTCGAACATGTAGCGCATGGCCACACCGAACTGCCCGCTGTCACGCGCATCGCGGTCGGCACCACGGCGCACCATCACGCCCTCTTCGTTGATGTTCACGCCGCGCGTGGCAAGAAACTGCTGGGCGGCGCCCGGTACCGTGCGGCTGCTGTTGAGCACGCGCAGGTTGTCGGTACAGCCATCGGCGATGATGTCGGGTTGCGAGAAGAACGTGCCGCAGTTGTCGACGACCGTCTGGTCCCACTCCAGCTGATAGAAGGCCTCGGCCGACAGGTTGTCGGTCAGGCTCTGGGAGATGTAGAACATGTTGACCGGAATCAGGCCTTCCTTGATCTCGGCACCCGGGCGGCGGAACGCCGACACGTCGATGGGGTTGATCGCGTTGATGCCGCCACCGATGAAGGTACTTTCGCCCCAGCTGACCACCTGCTTGCCGAGGCGAACCGAGCCCGGCTGATCACCGATCGAGTAGTTGTGGTAGACGAAGGCGTCGAGCAGTTCGGCGCCGGACGACTTGGCCCCTTCCTTGCGGTTGGAATCGCTGATGTCCTTGAATTCGCGACCTTCGTCCTTCAGCTCGAAGTCATACCAGTACTTGCCGCGCACGAATACGCCGGTATCACCGTACTTGAGCTCCAGGTCGTGGATACCCTTGAAGATCTTGGAGAAGGTTTCGCCCTTCTTGAAGTTCAGGTGACCGTCGTCGGAGGTCTGCGACAGGCCCTTGCCGCCGTTGTTCACCCCGATCAGGTTCCGGTTGGGGTTGGCGGTCGACCAGCTGGCGCCAATGGAGAGCGACGAGTCGAACTGGCCTTCGATTTCACCGATGTTGAAACTGACAGCGAAAGCAGGACTTGCGAGCGTGGAAGCGATGCTGACGGCCAAGGGCAGCTTGGCCCGGCGCCAGAACGGATTTGCAGATTTCATCGACGCTACTCCATGTACTTTATTGTTATGGCAGTGAGTCCTTTCAAGAACGGCCGAGTGACCGGTTTGCAGGCTTGCGCCTGCGGCGGCACGGCTAGCGCGTGACGCCCTCCCCCATTCCTGAAAATCCCCTGGCCCCGACTATAGCCAGCAAGGCACAGGCGCTTGATCCCTCTAAAGTGTGATTTGCGCTCCGTGCCAACCACTCGTTGGGTTTTTTCCTTGATCGCGTGCTGGCAGTGCTCAAGGATGGCGCATTTTTACCATTTGGCAAGGCGCCAGCCGCTCTAGAACGCGGGTCGCGTTCTGTCGCACGCGACCCGCCCCAGGTTTACAGGGTGGACAGGAAGGCGCTGTTGCTGGCCTGCCACTGCACGATGTCCTGGCGTATGCGCTTCTTGTCCAGCTTGCCGACACTGGTCTTGGGAATTTCAGTAACAACGGCGATCTGGCTGGGAATCGCCCATTTGTTGATATGGCCTTGCTCGACGAACGGCTTGAGGTGGTCCTTCAGCGCTTTCGCATCGATCGCCATGCCCTCGCGCACCACCAGCAGGGCAAACGGGCGCTCGCCCCACTGCGGGTCGGCCACCCCCACCACCGCGACTTCGCGCACGGCCGGGTGGCGGCTGACCAGGTCTTCCAGGTCGAGTGACGACACCCACTCGCCACCGGTCTTGATCACATCCTTGATACGGTCGCGTATGTCGATGTAACCCATGTTGTCGAGGGTGGCGACGTCGCCGGTGTGCAGCCAGCCGCCCAGCCACAGCTCTTCGCTCTTTTCCGGCTCCTTGAAATAACCCTGGGTCAGCCACGGTGCACGCAGCACCAGCTCGCCCTGGGTTTCGCCATCGGCGGGCAGGAAGTTGCCGTCGCCGTCGACAATCGCCGCCTCCACCAACGGTACCGGCACCCCGGCCTTGATACGGTAGGTGACGCGCTCATCCTCACTGCCGGCCTGCAACTCGTCGTTCAGGTGCGCGGCGGATATCAGCGGGCAGGTCTCGGACATGCCGTACGCTGCGGTCAGCTGGATGCCGCGGGCCAGCGCCGCCTGGTACAGCGACCGGTTCAGCGAGCTGCCGCCGATGATGATTTTCCAGCCGCCGAAGTCCTGGCCTTGGGCAGTCGGGCAATTGAGCAGCATCTGCAGGATGGTCGGCACACAGTGGGAGAAGGTGACGTTCTCTTCACGCCACAGCCTGATCAGCATCTCGGGCTCGTAACGACCGGGATACACCTGCTTCATGCCGAGCATGGTGGCCGCGTAGGGAATGCCCCAGGCATGCACGTGGAACATCGGCGTGATCGGCATGTAGACGTCATCGCTGCCCAGCAGGCGCACGCTGTCGATACTGCCGGTGACCGAAGCCTCGGCCAGGGTGTGCAGCACCAGCTGCCGATGGGTGAAGTACACGCCCTTGGGGTTGCCGGTGGTGCCAGTGGTGTAGAACGTGGTCGCCACCGAGTTCTCGTCGAAGTCGGGGAAGTCGTAGCTCGGGCTGGCAGCGGCGAGCAGTTGTTCGTACTCACCCACCAGCCCGGGCAGTTCGGCGGCCTGGGCCGGGCCATCGGTCAGCAGCACGGTCTTGTCGACAGTGGTCAACTGCCCGGCGATGGCCTGGTACAGGCCGACAAAGTCACTGTTGACCAGCACCACCCGGTCTTCGGCGTGGTTCATGGTGTAGAGGATCTGCTCGGGTGACAGGCGCACGTTGATGGTATGCACCACGGCGCCGATCATCGGGATGGCAAACATGCATTCCAGGTAGCGGTGGCTGTCCCAGTCCATGACCGCCACGGTGTCACCGGCCTTGACCCCGGCCTCGGTCAGCACGTTGGCCAGCCGGGCGATACGCTCGTTGAGCTGTGGGTAGGTCAGCCGCATCTGGTCGCGGTAGACGATTTCGCGGGTCTTCTCGTAGCGGCTGCCAGACATCAGCAGGCGCTTGATCAGTAATGGATAGGCATAGGCGCCCTCGGCGGGCTTGATGATGCGGGTCTGCAACATGGATATCCCTTTTCTTGGAAGCGGGCCGGAAAAGTCGGTGGGGAGCTGATCTGGGGAGTTACTGTAGTTCGCCAATGTGACGGCCAAATCAGCCGAAGGAATGATTTGCCTGGCCAAGGTATGAGCCGCAAGGCGTTGACGGGCGGCGAGGTTGAGCTGGACACTGCGCCGGGAGCCCACCACAAACCCGCCCCTGCCCAGGAGATGTTCATGCCCAGCCCGCGTCGCGCCGTGTTTCTCGACCACCAGTCCCTGGACCTCGGCGACCTGGATCTGTCGCCCCTGCAGCAGCAGTTCGACCAGTTCGAGCTGTTCGCCGCCACCGCCCCGGAACAGGTCGCCGAGCGCCTGCAGGGCGCGGTAGCGGTGGTCAGCAACAAGGTTGTGCTCGACGCCGCCGTGCTGGCCGCCAATCCGCAATTGAAGCTGATTCTGGTGGCCGCCACCGGCACCAACAACGTCGACCTGGCCGCCGCCCGCGCCCAGGGCATCACGGTGTGCAACTGCCAGGGCTACGGCACGCCGTCTGTCGCCCAGCACACCCTCGCGCTGCTGCTGGCGCTGGCCACGCGGCTGTGCGACTACCACCAGGCGGTGGCAGAGGGGCAATGGGCCAAGGCCAACCAGTTCTGCCTGCTGGATTTCCCGATTGTCGAACTGCAGGGCAAAACCCTTGGCCTGCTTGGCCACGGTGAGTTGGGCGGCGCGGTGGCGCGGCTGGCCGAAGCGTTCGGCATGCGCGTACTGAGCGGGCTGATCCCCGGCCGCCCGCAGCGCGCCGACCGGCTGCCGCTGGAGGCGTTGTTGCCGCAGGTTGACGCGCTGACCCTGCACTGCCCCTTGAATGAGCACACCCGGCACATGCTGGGGGCGCGCGAGCTGGCCCTGCTCAAGCCTGGGGCGCTGGTGGTGAACACCGCGCGCGGCGGCCTGATCGATGAGCAGGCCCTGGCCGATGCGCTGCGCAGTGGCCACCTGGGCGGCGCTGCCACCGACGTATTGAGCGTGGAGCCGCCAGTCAACGGCAACCCGCTGCTCGAAGCCGGTATCCCGCGCCTGATCATCACCCCACACAGCGCCTGGGGCGCGGTGGAGGCGCGCCAGCGTATCGTCGGCCAGCTCAGCGAGAACGCCCAGGCCTTTTTCGCCGGGCAGCCACGCCGCGTGGTCAGCTGAGCCAGGCGCCGGGCTCTGCTACACTGCGCCACTTTTTTCCAGGAGGCGTCGTTCATGGACCCGCGCAGTGAAGTATTGCTCCGCCAGGCGGAGCTGTTCCAGGGCCCGCTGCTGCTCGCAGGCGCCCCCGCCGACGGCTTGCTCGGGCAGTTGCCCGAAGCCCGCGCCTGGTCGTGGCACGCCGGCGACCAGGCCGTGCTCGAAGGCCGCTTTGCGGGCCGCAGCCAGTATGGCGTAGAGCCCCCGGCGGGCGCGTTCGACAGCGCCGTGCTGTTCCTGCCCAAATCCCGCGAATTGGCCGCCTACCTGCTCAACGCCCTGGCTTCCCGCCTGGCGGGTCGCGCGCTGTACCTGGTCGGTGAAAAACGCGGTGGCATCGAGGGCGCGGCCAAGCTGTTGCAGGCTTTCGGCAAGCCGCGCAAGCTTGACAGCGCGCGGCATTGCCAGCTGTGGCAGGTGACGGTCGACCAGGCCCCGCAGGCGACACCGCTGCAGAGCCTGGCCCAGCGCTTCGAACTGGCCCTGGAAGACGGCCCGCTGCAAGTGGTCAGCCTGCCCGGTGTGTTCAGCCACGGCCGCCTGGACCGCGGCACTGCGCTGCTGCTCAAGCACCTGGACAACCTGCCCAGCGGCCACATGCTGGACTTCGGTTGCGGTGCCGGGGTGCTGGGGGCCACGGTCAAGCGCCGTTACCCGCACAACCGGGTGACGTTGCTGGACGTGGATGCCTTCGCCGTGGCTGCCAGCCGTCTGACCCTGGCTGCAAACGGCCTGGAAGGTGAGGTGATCAGCGGTGATGGCATTGATGCAGCACCGCTCGACCTGAGCCTGATTCTCAGCAACCCGCCGTTCCATACCGGGGTGCACACCAATTACCAGGCCTCGGAAAACTTGCTGAGAAAATTAGCGGTTCATCTGCGAAAAGGGGGCGAAATGCGCTTGGTTGCCAATAGCTTCCTGCGCTACCAGCCGCTGATCGAAGGGGCGCTGGGCAACTGCCAGATACGCGACGAGGCGGAAGGCTTCCGAATCTACCAGGCCGTGCATGGCTGAAAACAGCGCTTGCCGAAAGCGTTTTGCCAAGGCAGAATCCGCTCCGTCCTAGGGGAGTAGTCTCCCGCGAGCCCACCGCTCGCCCGGTACGCGTCAACATACTTGGTCCACAGACCATGGCGCGTGCGACCCCCATGCCCACGTGCATGGAGAGATCCGCATAGACGGATCCGGGGTTTGACAAGACCTATGACACGCACACCTTACCCGGGGCGGGAAGGCTGTACGTGTCATAGCCGTGTCGACCCGCCCCCCGTAGGAATCCTGATGCTGGAATCTCTGTTGGTCCCCACCGCCATCGTTGCGCTCGCCGAAATCGGCGACAAGACGCAGCTGCTCGCACTCATTCTCGCCGCGCGCTTCCGCAAGCCATGGCCGATCATTGCCGGTATCATCGCCGCCACCCTGGCCAACCATGCCGCAGCCGGTGCCGTAGGGGCGTGGGTCGGTAGCTTCTTCAGCGATTCGGCCCTGCACTGGATCCTGGCCGCGAGCTTCACCGCCACGGCGCTCTGGACCCTGGTACCGGACAAAATGGACGATGACGAGAACCCGGCGCGCCGCTTCGGCCCGTTCCTGACCACGCTGATTGCGTTCTTCCTCGCCGAAATCGGTGACAAGACCCAGGTCGCGACCGTAATGCTGGCGGCCCAATACCCGCACCTGATCATGGTCATCATCGGCACCACGCTGGGCATGCTGATTGCCAACGTACCCGTGGTGCTGGCGGGCAACTTTGCAGCCGACAAGCTGCCGCTGACGCTGATCCGTCGCCTGGCGGCCGCGGCGTTCTTCGTACTGGCGATCGTGGCCGTGTACTCGGCGATGAAGGCCAGTGGCTGGGTCGGGTAACCGGAAAACACGGGGGCGCCGTGCGCCCCCACGCTTCAAGCGATCATGGCTTGGCCGCGGCCTGATACAGCGGCATCACCTTGGGAATGGCCGCCTGCAGCGAGGCAATGCGGCTGGAGGATGCCGGGTGAGTGCTCATGAACTCGGGCGGGGCGCCTTCGGACGCCTTGCTCATCTTGTTCCACAAGGTGATTGCGGCGTTCGGGTCGTAGCCGGCACGGGCCGACAACTCCAGGCCGATCAGGTCGGCTTCGTTTTCGTTGGCCCGGCTGTTGGGCAGGGTCATGGCGTAGTTCACCACGGTGTCGGCAATGGCCATGCTGTTCTGGCCCAGGCCAAAGATGGCACCCGCCCCCTGGCGCGCCATTTCCACACCATAGGCCTTGGACATCGCCTCGCGGCTGTGCTCACGCAGGGCGTGGGCGATTTCGTGACCGACAACGGCGGCAATTTCCGCATCGGTGAGCTTGAGCTGGTCGATCAGGCCGGTATACACGATGATCTTGCCGCCAGGGCCGCAGTTGGCGTTCAGTTCGTCGCTCTTGATCACGTTGACTTGCCAGTCCCACTGCGCGGAATCCGGGCGGAACTTGGGGGCCTGGGCAATCAGCCGGCTGGCGATGGCCTGCACCCGCTTGGCATCGGCACTGGACTTGTCGAGCACCCCCTTGCTGGAGGCTTCACCGAGGGTCTGCTGGTACGACTGGGCGTACATCTGGTTGACTTCATCGGTGGAGAGCATGCTGAACATGTACTGCTGGCGCTCGACGCCGACAGCACCGCCACTGGTGGTATTCACCGCCTGGCAGCCGCCCAGCACGATGCCAGCACTCAACAGGCTGACGACAAAAGACTTACGCATGAAAACACTCCCTTTTTTGCATGCGCCGTATCCTAGGCCGACTCGCCGGTAGCCGCCATAGCCGCAGGGAAGATTTTCATCACCAGCACCGGCCACCCATCAAAGCGGGGTAAGACACTCCGGCGCATCCAGCTTCGGGTCGTTGACGAAATTCGCCAAGGCCCTTTCGCGCAGTGGCGCAGGCGGGCTGGCCAGCAGTTCGTGCAAGCGGGTAACCGGCGTATCCGGATCGAGCCAGGCAGCCTGGCCCGCATCGTCGAGGATCAGCGGCCGGCGCTGGTTCAGGGCCGCCTGGGTCACCACCGCGCAACTCAGCCACACCTGGTCCTGCACGGGGTAGGCTTCCCATATGGCCGCAAAGTACAACGAGGCGCCCTCCCCCGGCGTCAGCCAATAAGGGCGCTTGCGTACCGTGCCCCGCCACTCGTAAAAGCCGTTGGCCGGCATCAGGCAGCGGCGCTGGCGAAACGCCTCGCGGAACATCGGTTGCTCGGCCAGGGTTTCGGCGCGGGCATGGGCGGGGGTGCGGGACAGGTCGGTGAGCCACGCCGGGGTCAGCCCCCAACGCGCCATGGCCAGTTGCTGCTGGCCGTCAAGCTGGCGCTGGATCAGCACCGATGCCCCAGGTGCAATATTCCATTGGGCCGGCTGGCCCGCGGGGAACCCCGGCAGACTGGCAAGGGCCTGGGGCCAGCGAAACAGGGCGTAACGTCCACACATGAGCGAATTCAGAACCTAGCAGATCAAGGTACCGGGGATACTCTCCGGTTCGTCGCCAACCAGTGGCTGGGCCTCATTGTACGCATCGATCAGCTGCCGTGCGTACTCGGCCTGCTCATCGGCGACCGCAAGCCCTAGCAACCCTTGCATGGGCAGCTCGCCGACTGCACCGATCAGGTCACGGCCCACCACCTGCACCGCGATGCCTTCACTGGCGAGCATCCCGGACAGCATTTCGGCTTCAAGCAGGTTTTCCGGTTCGTAGATCCGCCGCATCATTCGTTCTCGCCGTAGACATCCAGCATCCATTCCTCGCCATGCACCTGCAGCACGAAACGAATCGGCCTGCAGCACACCTGGCAGTCCTCGATGTACTCCTGATCGCCACCGGACAGGTCCACCGTGGTTTCGACCTCTTCGCCGCAATAAGGGCAATCGTAGAACGCAGTTTCGAGCATCGCGGCCTCCGGGGTGACTTATGCGTATAATTGTCGGTCTGTTTACGGGGCCCGTGTGCGTCCGAGCCGTTTTTCGGAGCCTGCCCCTGTTTATTACCCTAGCCGTTTCCAACAAGAGAGCATGATGGGCGAATTCGATGCCATCCGACCCTACGACGACGCTGAGGTACCTGCGGTTCTGGCCCGCCTGCTCAGCGACCCGGCATTCCTCGATATCCTCACCCACTTCCGCTTCCCGCGGGCAGCCGGGGCTTTCGGCTGGCTGCTCAAACCGCTGATCGCCCGCCGCCTGCGCAAGGAATTCGCCGGTGTGACCTGCGTTTCCACCCTGCAGGACAAGGTCGAGTACTACGTTGACCAGACCATCGACCGCGCCACCGACGGCGTCACCTATTCCGGTGTGGAGCAGTTGAAGGCAGGTACGGCCTACCTGTTCCTGGCCAACCACCGCGACATCGTGATGGACCCGGCCTTCGTCAACTATGCGGTGTACCACGCCGGCCTGCCCACGCCGCGCATCGCCATTGGCGACAACCTGCTGCAAAAGCCGTTCGTCAGCGACATGATGCGCCTGAACAAGAGTTTCATCGTGCACCGTTCGATCAGCGGGCGCCGTGAAAAGCTGGCGGCTTATCAGCTGCTCTCGGCCTACATCAACCACTCGATCCGCAACGACGCCACCTCGATCTGGATCGCCCAGGCCGAGGGCCGCGCCAAGGACGGTGACGACCGCACCGACTCGGCGATCCTCAAGATGTTCCACATGAGCCGCAAGGACGAGGCGTTTGGCGCCGTCATCCAGAGCCTGAACCTGACGCCGGTGTCGATCAGCTACGAGTACGACCCGTGCGACCAGGCCAAAGCCCGCGAGCTGTATATCCGCGCTACCACTGGCAGCTACCAGAAGGCCCCAGGGGAGGACGACAACAGCATCGCCAAGGGCATCACCGGCTACAAGGGCCGGGTGCACATCAACTTCGCGCCACCGGTGACCGAGTACTACGAGGATACCAAGCAGCTGGCCGCGGAGATCGACCGCCAGATCCTGGCTGGCTACCGGTTGTTCCCGGTGCATTACCTGGCCTACGCAATGTGGGAGGGTAAGGACGAAGCCCTGCAGGTACCTGGCGCCGAACAGGTGTTCCCGGCCGACGAACTGGCCAAGGCCAAGGAAGAATGGCAACGTCGGCTGGCGGCCTGCCCTGAAGAGCAGCGGCCGTACCTGGTATTGCAGTATGCGACACCGGTGCGCAACCAGTACCAGGTCAGGCAGCAGGCGCCGGTTGCCTGACCGATTGCGGGGCTGCCTTGCAGCCCCGCAATCTCAAACCCAGGTGCTGAACCAGGACAGCAGCAGCGCCATGGCCAGGCAAGCGAAGCCCAGAATGTAGAAGTACTTGGGCACCCGCAGGTCGAAGGCATCCACTACCCCCTCCTCAAGCGCCAGGCTCTCGCGGGTTTCGGCCGCGCGCCGCCTAGCGCTTTGCAGCAGCAACCCGCCCGGGCAGGTCAGCAGCAGCGCCAGCACATTGATCAACTTGGTGGGATGGGCGGCCAGAAACCCCCAAAGCACTTGCAAGGACATCACGCAACCTCGGTGTAAGCGACGGCGAAGGCCCGCATTCTACGCAACTCGCCCTTCGCTGCCCGGCATTGGCGACAAACTGTCATTTAATTTCATCTGTCATCGGCTCGTCATCTGAGCAGGCCACCCTGTCGACCTTCCCATGAGCCGGAGCTACTTCATGCTGCACGCCGAAAACCAGGACCGCCTTTACCTCGTTGCCCAAAGCGAGGAGCAACAGGCGCTGATCGATGGTTTTGCCATCAATGTGCAAGACCGCCAGTGGCTGGTCTACTGCGCGCTGGGCGGGCATGTGCATGCAGACCTGCCGGAGGTGGACGCCGGCACTGGCTTCAGCCTGCTGGATTTCCACATAGAGGCGGCGTGAACCTGCGCCGGCCACCCCACCGGCAAGCGTTGGCGAGGCACAAAAAAACCCGCTGCCTGGCGACCAGGCAGCGGGTTTTCAGCAGCGCAGAGGGCTTACTGGGCCAGGATCTGGCCAATGCTCGGGTCTTTGAACATGCGGGTCAGCGCATCGCTCAGAACGTCGCCTACCAACTGGGTGTTGGTGTCCTGGTTCGGTGCCATGCCGAAGCGCTGGTCGAGCGACGCGCCGTAACGGCCGCTGTAGCTGCGGCCGCCATTCTTCACGTCGGCACGGAAGGTGGCACCGATCGTGGCTTCGGTCACGTACAGGTTGTCTTTGGGCGACTGGTACTTCAGCTCGGCCAGGGTCACGGTCAACTGCGGCGCGTTGTAGGCGTTGGCCGTAGGCGTGAAGCCGAGCAGGCGCACAGCCGCTTCAGCCTGGGCCTGCAGCTTGGGCACCACGTCATTGCCACTGACGCTGATGGTGCTGGTTTCAGGGTACATGCCACCACGGGTACCCAGCGACTGCGATGGGCGACCGTCAACCACCCGGACCACCACCGGCTGGCCATGACCGACCGGCGCGAGCTGGGCCTTGAGCGTGGGTTGCGGGTTGAGTTGTTGCGGGCTGTGGGCACAACCGACCAGGCTGAGGCTGGCCACGGCAAGCAAACCGAACAACAGACGTTGCAACATGCGCGTTTCTCCAGAAAATGCGGCTAAGGCGCACAGTATACCCAGCCCCGCATCGGCCAGTCATCGGTCCCAGCCCGCTTGTGACAATGCTTTCATGCACTGCCCGGGCCTGTACTTTGCGTCTGTGCAAGCCGGCATTGGCAGCCGCGCATGCGCCTGGCCTGACAAACGCTGCAATAAAAACCACGAATGGCGACATTTCTGCCCGCGACATCGTTATAATCTCCCCCCGATTATAAGGACGTCTCCTGATCGGGCCCCGCACTCGCCGATTGACCCCGGCAACTTCAACGCTTCGCCCACAGAGAGCCTTCCACTGAGGTCTTGCATCGGCTGTCGTGCCTGCTTTTCCGGCCCTTCACGCTGCATGAACCTGCGGGTTGCCATCGCGCAGTCCCTTTTTGAGGTTCACGTCTCCAAAAGAGCGTGAAAAAACGGTTTTCACAACTTCACAAGAGTGTGGCGAGCAAATGAACAGTCTGGCATGTGTAAAAGCGGCAGATGTGTCCCGAACAGCCCTGAACAGGCGGCAAATGCGCTCATCCTGCATGAGTGCCTGACCCGCTCCATAACGCACGCACGACACCTTGACCATAGTCGAATTGCCGCAGCCCTGGCAAACGGCGTTCAATACCTGAACCCGAAGACTGGTTGGCGGTGTCCGCGGAAGTTGCAAGAACTGCGAAAAGCCGGACATGGCGACCCTGGCAACCCCAGGTCCTATGCTGTCAATTAGGTAGCTGTAGATTGTGGAGACGCGTTAAATGGCGCAGAACGAATCGGTTGATGTGGTACTGGTAGGCGCGGGCATCATGAGTGCCACCCTGGCCGTACTGCTCAAGGAGCTTGACCCGACCCTGAAGCTTGAGGTCGTCGAGGCGATGGACTCCGGAGCCGCGGAAAGCTCCAACCCCTGGAACAACGCAGGCACCGGCCACGCCGGCCTGTGCGAGCTGAACTACACGCCGCAGGCCGCCGATGGCAGCATCGACATCAAGAAGGCCGTGCACATCAACACCCAGTTCGAGGTTTCGCGCCAGTTCTGGGCCTACCTGAGCAAGAAGGACAACTTCGGCTCGGCGCGTGCGTTCATCAACCCTGTCCCGCACCTGAGCTACGTCGAGGGTGACAAGGGTGTTGCCTTCCTCAAGAAACGCTTCGAGCTGCTCAAGCAGCACCATGCCTTCTCCGAGATGGAGTACACCGAAGACAAGGCCGTGATGAACGACTGGATGCCGCTGATGATGCCTGGCCGCCCTGCCGACCAGCACATCGCCGCGACCCGCGTGGCCAAAGGCACCGACGTCAACTTCGGCGCCCTGACCCTGAAGCTGCTGAAGCTGCTGGGTGACGCGCCGCACGCGCAGGTCAAATACAGCAAGAAGGTCGTCGGCCTGCGCCGTAACGGCAGCGGCTGGACCGTCAGCATCAAGGACGTCAACAGCGGCGGCAGCCGTGAAGTGGACGCCCGCTTCGTGTTCCTGGGCGCCGGCGGCGCGGCCCTGCCGCTGCTGCAGATGTCCGGCATCCCGGAGAGCAAAGGTTTTGGCGGCTTCCCGGTCAGCGGCCAGTGGCTGCGCTGCGACAACCCGGAAATCGTCAAGCAGCACCAGGCCAAGGTTTACAGCCAGGCCGCCGTGGGGGCGCCACCGATGTCGGTACCGCACCTGGACACCCGGGTTGTAGACGGCAAGACTTCGCTGCTGTTCGGCCCTTATGCCGGCTTTACCACCAAGTTCCTGAAGCACGGTTCGCTGATGGACCTGCCGCTGTCGGTGCGCATGGGCAATATCGGCCCGATGCTGGCCGTGGCCCGCGACAACATGGACCTGACCAAGTACCTGGTCAGCGAAGTGATGCAGTCGATGGAACAGCGCCTGGAAGCCCTGCGGCGCTTCTACCCGCAGGCCAAGGCCGAAGACTGGCGCCTGGAAGTCGCAGGTCAGCGCGTGCAGATCATCAAGAAAGACCCGAAGAAAGGCGGCGTGCTGCAATTCGGCACCGAGCTGGTCTCGGCGCAGGACGGCAGCCTGGCTGCACTGCTCGGCGCCTCGCCAGGTGCTTCGGTGACCGTTTCGATCATGCTGGAACTGATCGAGCGTTGCTTCCCTGAGCAGGCCAAAGGGGCCTGGGCCGACAAACTCAAGGAAATCTTCCCCGCACGCGAGAAGACCCTGGCGACCGATGCTGCCCTGTACCGCAAGATCAGTGCAGATAACGACGCGGCACTGGACCTGGTGGAAAGCAGCCCGGCAGCCAAGCATTACGCCTGACTGGCCCGGTAACGAAAAAACGCCCTTCGGGGTAATGCCAGTCAGTTAAGTAAATGGGGGCCGCTTTGCGGCCCTTCGCGGGCACGCCCGCTCCCACAGGGGTCGCGCATTTCTTGAGTGCAGCGCCAAACGTGTTGGAGCGGGCGCGCCCGCGAAGGGCTGCAAAGCAGCCCCAATAACGCTTAAAGGACAGGCATCACCCTTCGGGGCGTTTTTTTGCCGGCGTGTTGGTCAGCCTGGGCCGCGAGGAAGCGGCACAGGCCAACGATCAACCACGGGCCTGGGCGATGATCTCGATGTACTCCTGCGCATTGCGCTGGTCGGCGATCTGCTCGACGAAGGTTTTGCCGTGTTCGTCCTTGCCATCCAGGTCCAGGCCGGCTTCGACGAAGAACCCGACAAAACGCTGGAAGTCGTCCACACGCAGGCCGCGGTAGGCTTTCACCAGTTTGTGCAGCGAGGGTGAGGTGACGCCATCGGCCGGCTCGAACTGAAGGAACGACTTGATGTAGTCGTCGCTGATTTCGTCACCGATTACCTGTTTCTTGTCTTTACGCATTGCCGGCTCCCTCTGGACCATCACGGAATTTCGAAGGCCGGCAGTTTACCCCCCGCAGGCCGCGCGCCTCAACGCGTACGTACGGTGCCCGTGTGCAGGTCGGCCCAGATATGGCCGTTGCCATAGGTGAGGAACTGCACATACAGCGTTTCGTTGCGCAGCAGGTCCATGATCACCCGGTAGTCGCTGAGGGGGTAATTCAGGCTCAAGGTGCGGGTCTTGTCGTCGTACACCGGTTTCTTGAGGCTCTTGGCGGCCTCACCGTCGAATGTCAGCAGCACCTGGGCAATGGTCGCCCCCTTGCTCAGCGGCTTGCCCTTCAGGCGCACTTGCAGCGACGAGGTGATCGGGATCGGCTGCTGGTCGGACTGCCGCTGGGCACCGACTACCACCGAGTAGTCGGTCACTTGCAGCAACTGCTGGCTGGTGGGTGCTTCCTGACGCAGGGCCAGGTCGTCCGGGGGCAGGAACTGGCTGTGCAGCGGTGCAGCGGCCAGCGGCAGGCTGATGGCCACCAGAAGGGGGAGAAACGCACGCATGTGAGGCTCCTTGTATGAAGCCGCACTCTAGCACGTGGACGTTTTTACAGGCCCTTGACGGCGAAGATGCCGTTGGCGTTGCGCCAGTAGCCTTTGTAGTCCATGCCATAGCCGAAGATGTAGCGGTCAATGCAGGGCAGGCCCACGTAGTTGGCCTTGAGGTCCGGGCTGGCTTTGCGGTCGTGGTCCTTGTCGATCAGCACGGCGGTGTACACCGAGCGCGCGCCGGCGTGCTTGCAGAACTCGATGATGGCACTGAGGGTATGGCCTTCATCGAGGATGTCGTCGACGATCAGCACGTCGCGGTCGATGAACGACACCTCGGGCTTGGCCTTCCAGAACAGCTCGCCGCCACTGGTCTGGTTGCGGTAGCGCGTGGCGTGCAGGTAGGAAGCTTCCAGCGGGAACTGCAGGTGGGTCAGCAGTTTGCCGGAGAAGATCAGGCCACCGTTCATCACGCAGAACACCACAGGGTTCTTGTCGTGCAGGTCCTTGCAGATTTGCTCGCCCACCTTGGCGATGGCCGCTTCGACCTCAGCTTCGGTGTACAGGCAGTCAGCTTCACGCATGACTTGACGGATATGCTCGAGATCGGCGGACATGGCGCGCTCCGGGGGATTTTGGAAAAGCGGGCAAAGGTACGCATCCGCTCGTCACAGATCAAGCGTTTATGGACTAACGTGCAGAATGACCAGACGACAGCGCAGGCTGAATAGATTAATCTAGCGCGGTTTTTTTGCCCGCCTTTCGGAGCCCCCCTATGCCCACTCGTGAGATCCGCCACCCGCTGATCCGCCACAAGCTCGGCCTGATGCGCCGTGCCGATATCAGCACCAAGAATTTTCGCGAACTCGCCCAGGAAGTCGGCGCTCTTCTGACTTATGAAGCCACCCAGGACCTGCCGCTCGAAACCTACGAGATCGACGGCTGGTGTGGCAAGGTCGCGGTAGAGAAAATCGCCGGCAAGAAGATCACCGTAGTGCCCATTCTGCGTGCCGGCATCGGCATGCTCGACGGCGTACTCAGCCTGATCCCGGGTGCCAAGGTGAGCGCGGTCGGTGTTGCCCGCAACGAAGAGACCCTCGAAGCCCATACGTACCTGGAAAAGCTCGCCCCGGACATCAACCAGCGCCTGGCATTGATCATCGACCCCATGCTGGCAACCGGCGGCTCGATGGTTGCCACCATCGACCTGTTGAAGAAGGCTGGCTGCAAAGAGATTCGCGCCATGGTCCTGGTCGCGGCACCAGAAGGCATCGACGTGGTGGAAAAAGCTCACCCCGATGTACAGATCTACACCGCCTCGATCGACCAGCGCCTGAACGAGCACGGCTATATCGTGCCGGGCCTCGGCGATGCCGGTGACAAGATCTTCGGCACCAAGCAAAAGGACGCCTGAACATGCAGGACGGCTTCAACGACCCGCTCTGGCGCCAGGTCGTTTCGGGCGCGCAGATGCTCTTCGTGGCATTCGGTGCGCTGGTACTGATGCCACTGATCACCGGCCTGGACCCGAACGTCGCGCTGTTCACCGCGGGTATCGGTACCTTGCTGTTCCAGTTGGTCACCGGCCGTCAGGTCCCGGTGTTCCTGGCTTCCAGCTTCGCCTTCATCACCCCGATCATTCTCGCCAAAGGTCAATTCGGCCTGGCCGAGACCATGGGCGGCGTGATGGCCGCAGGTTTCGTGTATACCTTCATGGGCCTGATGGTGAAAATCAAAGGCACCGGTTTCATCGACCGCATGCTGCCGCCCGTGGTGATCGGGCCGGTGATCATCTCCATCGGCCTGGCCATGGCGCCGATTGCCGCCAACATGGCGATGGGCAAGGCTGGCGACGGCAGCGTGCTGCTGCCGTACAAGACAGCCATGCTGATCTCCATGCCGGCGCTGCTGACCACACTGATCGTCGCTGTGTTTGGCAAAGGCATCTTCCGCCTGGTGCCGATCATCGCTGGCGTGCTGGTGGGTTTTGCCCTGTCATTTGCCTTTGGCGTGGTCGACACGGCCAGAATTGCCGCTGCCCCCTGGCTGGAAATGCCCAACTTCACGGCGCCAGCGTTCAACTGGCAGGCCATTCTGTTCATCGTTCCAGTAGCCCTGGCACCTGCGATCGAGCACATTGGCGGGGTTATCGCGGTTGGCAGCGTAACCGGCCGTGACTACCTGAAGAAGCCCGGCCTGCACCGCACCCTGCTGGGTGACGGCCTGGCCACCACCGCCGCCGGCCTGTTCGGCGGCCCGCCCAACACCACCTACGCCGAAGTGACCGGTGCGGTGATGCTGACCAAGAACTACAACCCGAAGATCATGACCTGGGCGGCGGTATTCGCCATTACCCTGGCGTTCATCGGCAAGTTCGGCGCGCTGCTGCAGAGTATTCCGGTGCCGGTGATGGGCGGCATCCTGTGCCTGCTGTTCGGCTCGATCGCCGCGGTAGGCTTGAACACCATGATCCGCCACAAGGTCGACCTGGCCGAAGCGCGCAACCTGGTGATCGTGTCGGTGACCCTGGTGTTCGGTATTGGCGGGGTACTGATCGGCAGCGGTGATGGCCCGGATGACTGGGGCCTGAAGGGGATTGCACTGTGTGCCATCGTGGCGATTGCCCTGAACCTGATCTTGCCTGGCAATGACGGCTGGAAGCACAAGAAGCTCGAGGATCAGCAGCCTTGAGCCACCCTTGACCTGAGCGCCCACAGGGCAGCAAAACACCCTGTGGGAGCGGGTTCACCCGCGAAAAGGCCGGTTCACTCAGGCCTTTTCACACATGTCCGCCAACACCCTCACCCACTGCGGGTGGTCGTTCAAGCACGGCACCAGCACCAGCTCCCGCCCGCCGGCCTCGACAAACTGCTCACTGCCGCGCATGCCGATTTCTTCCAGCGTTTCGATGCAGTCGGCCACGAATGCCGGGCACATCACCAGCAACTTCTTGACCCCCGCCTTGGCCAGCTCGTCCAGGCGTGTTTCGGTGTACGGTTCGATCCACTTGTCACGCCCCAGCCGCGACTGGAAACTCACCGACCACTTGCCGTCGGGTATACCCAACTGCGCCGCAAACGCTTTGGCGGTCGCCAGGCACTGACCCCGGTAACACACCGCGCGCACCTCGGCGCTGGCATCTTTGCAGCAGTCGGCTGCACGCAGATCATGCTTGCCGCGCGTGCCGCGCGGGTACAGCTTTTTCAGGTGCCGCTCCGGCAGCCCATGAAAACTCAGCAACAGGTGGTCGTAATCCTGTGCCAGGTAAGGTTCGGCGCTGGCCGCCAGTGCCTGGATATACGCGGGGTGCTCGTAGAACGGCTGCAGCACCCGCATTTGCAACGGCAACTGGCGCTCTTGGATGGTCTGTTTCGCCAACTCCACGACCGTGGTCACTGTACTGTCCGCGAACTGTGGATACAACGGCGCCAGGGTAACCCTGCGCACGCCCTGCGCTGCCAGACGCGCCAACACATCCTCCAGCGCCGGCTGGCCGTAACGCATGGCTATTTCAACCGGCCCATGCGGCCAATGCTCGACCATGGCAGCCTGCAGGCGGCGGGTCAGCACCACCAACGGCGAGCCCTCTTCCCACCAGATGGACGCATAGGCATGGGCCGACTGCTCCGGTCGCTTGATCAGGATCAACGACACCAGCAGCCGCCGCAGTGGCCAAGGCAGGTCCACCACGTACGGGTCCATCAGAAACTGGTTGAGGTAGCGGCGTACATCGGCCACCGAAGTGGAGGCCGGGGAACCCAGGTTGACCAGCAGCAGGGCGTGATCAGTCATGCAGCGTCCTATGTCAGAGGCGGCTGGACAGGTCGTCCAGGGCCGATTGCAGATCATTGAAGCGGAAGGCGAAGCCCGCCTCCAGCAAACGTACCGGGCGCGCACGCTGGCCGCCCAACAGCAAAGTCGACAGCTCGCCCAAGCCGGCCTTGAGCAGCAGTGCCGGCACCGGCAATAGCGCCGGCCGATGCAGCGCACGGCCCAGCCGCCTGGCGAACTCGCGGTTGCGCACGGGCGCTGGAGCGCAGGCATTATAAGGACCGCTGGCGTCCTTATGCTGCAAGAGAAAATCAATCAGGGCGACCTGGTCGTCTATATGGATCCACGGCATCCACTGCCGACCGTTGCCCAACGGCCCACCCAGCCCCAGCTTGAAAGGGATGCGCAAGCGCGACAAAAAGCCGCCATCGCTGGCCAGCACCAGCCCAGTACGCACCAGCACCACACGGATGCCCTGGGCCTGCGAGCGCTGGGCTGTTTCTTCCCAGGCTATACACAACTGGCTGGCGAAATCTTCCCGCACCGGGGGTGAGGTCTCGGTCAGTTCGCGCTCACCGCCGTCTCCGTACCAGCCCACCGCTGACCCGGACAGCAACACCTCAGGGCGCTGTTCGCGGGTACCCAGCCAAGCCAGCAGCTGCTCGGTCAGGGCAATGCGGCTAGCCCACAACAGGTTGCGCCGGGCGGCCGTCCAGGGCCGGTCGGCAATCGGCGCCCCCGCCAGGTTGACCACTGCATCGAGCTGATCGTCTGCCTCCAGTTGCTCAAGCCTGGCGATGCCCCGCACCCCGGCGCCGCAGAGTTTTGCCACCTCCTGTGGCCGCCGGCTCCACACTGTCAGCCGGTGGCCCTGGCTGAGCCAGTACTGGCACAGGTGCTTGCCAATCAACCCGGTACCGCCTGTCAGCAATATATGCATGCCTGTGTCCTCGCAGATTGCAGCGGTGGTCTATTTTTAACATCAAGGCACTTTTTTGACCCGACGCTCTCGGATAAACATAGGCCAACCTGTCCGGCAAAGCGGAATTACCTTATACAATATTTTTGCTTTGTACAGGTTTTCCTGACAGCGTAGTCTGCTCATAGCAAGGTTTGAAGAGGCCATCATGACAGTACCTATTGCCATCATTGGTGCCGGTATCGCCGGCTTGTCTGCCGCCCAGGCTTTGCAGAAGGCCGGGCAGTCGGTGCACTTGTTCGATAAAGGCAAGGGCAGCGGCGGGCGCATGGCCAGCAAGCGCAGCGAGGCCGGCGCCCTCGACCTTGGCGCGCAGTATTTCACTGCCCGCGACCGACGCTTTGTCGAGCAGGTCCAGCAATGGGTGGCCGCAGGCTGGGCAGAACAGTGGAAACCCCAGCTGTACAACTACCGCGACGGCACCCTCAGCCCCTCCCCCGACGAGCAGACACGCTGGGTAGGCGTGCCGCGCATGAGCGCGATCACCCGCGGCCTGCTCAAGGACGTGACGGTGAATTTCGACTGCCGCATTGCCGAGGTGTTTCGCGGCAAGCAGTACTGGCACCTGCAGGATACCGACGGCTGCAGCCACGGCCCCTTCAGCCGCGTGGTAATTGCCGTGCCGGCGCCCCAGGCGACACCGCTGCTGGCCGCCACGCCCAAGTTGGCCGCCGTGGCGGCCGGCGTGCAGATGGAACCCACCTGGGCCGTGGCCCTGGCATTCCAGGCCCCGCTGGATACACCGATGCAAGGCTGCTTCGTGCAGGACAGCGCCCTCGATTGGCTGGCACGCAACCGCAGCAAGCCTGGCCGCGACGAGCAGCCCGATACCTGGATATTGCACGCAACGGCAGACTGGAGCCGGCAGCATATCGACCTGCCCAGAGAAGCAGTGATCGAGCATCTGTACGGCGAATTCGCCGAACTGATCGGCTGCGTGGTGCCCGCGCCCGCGTTCTCCCTGGCCCACCGCTGGCTGTATGCCCGCCCGAGCAGCAACCATGAGTGGGGCGCCCTGGCCGATGCCGACCAGGGCTTGTATGCATGCGGCGACTGGTGCTTGTCGGGGCGTGTAGAAGGCGCCTGGCTTAGCGGCCAGGAAGCAGCACGGCGACTGCTCGAACATTTGGACTGATTTCACCTTATACAAAAAAACTGGTTTGCATAACTTCCGCACTGTGCTGGAATAAACCTGTACAAGTTTTTACAAACGTACAGGTTTTCGGAGGCAGTCATGCAAAACCCGCCCACCCACAGCAAGCCGCGTATTGCCATCAGCGCCTGCCTCATCGGGCACAGCGTGCGCTATAACGGCGGCCACAAGGCCTCCGACCTGTGTCGCACGCAACTGGAAGAACATTTCGAATGGCTGCCTGTTTGCCCAGAGGTAGCCATCGGGCTAGGCGTGCCTCGCGATCCGATCCGCCTGGTTGGCGACCCGAACAACCCTGAAGTGGTCGGCACCCGCAACCCGGGCATGGACCTGACCGGGCCGCTACGCAGCTATGGCGAACAGATGGCCGCGGAGCTGGGTGACATCTGCGGCTACATTTTCATGCAGAAATCGCCGTCCTGCGGCTTGGAACGGGTCAAGGTCTATCAGCCAAACGGCCACCCTGCGGTGCAGAGTGGTCGCGGCGCCTTTGCCCAGGCCTTCTGCGCGCTACGCCCCGACCTGCCGGTGGAAGAGGAAGGCCGGCTGCATGACCCGGTGCTGCGCGAGAACTTCATAAGCCGTGTCTATGCCTATGCCGACTGGCAACGCCTGCTGGCCGAGGGCCTCAGCCGGGGTGCCTTGGTAAGCTTCCATTCGCGCTACAAATACCTGTTGATGGCCAACAACCCTCAGGCCTACCGCACCCTCGGGCGCCTGCTCGGCAGCATGAGCAAGGACGATGACCCACAACAGGTGGGCCAGCGGTATTTCAGCCAGCTGATGCAGGCGCTGCGCCGCTGTGCCAGCCGTGGCACCCACTGCAATGTGCTGCAGCACCTCAGCGGCTATTTCAAGGACACCCTCACCCAGCAGGACAAAGCCGAGCTGCAGACGATCATCAGCCAGTACCAGCAGGGCGTCGTGCCGCTGGTGGTGCCACTGACGCTGCTCAAACACCACCTGCGCAAGCACCCGGACCCGTACCTGCTTCAGCAAACCTACCTGCAACCCCACCCTGAAAGCCTGGGTTTACGCAATGCGGTCTGAGGTGCTGTTACCAATAGGCGAGTTGGCCCGCCGCACCGGGGTGAACCCGGTCACGCTGCGCGCCTGGGAGCGCCGTTATGGCCTGCTGAAACCACAACGCACAGCCAAGGGGCACCGTTTGTACCCACAAAGCCAGGTGGAACGGGTAGAAACGATCCTGGCCTGGTTGCAGCGGGGTGCCTCTGTTGGCCAAGTGCGCGAGTTGCTCGACAAACCAACCAGCAGCGCGCCCAAAGGCGACTGGCAAGCCCGTCAGTACGAGCTGGTCGAAGCCATCGCCGGCCTGTCGCAACGTAACCTGGACCAGCAACTTAACCAGGCCATGGCGCTGTATCCGGCTCTGACCCTGTGCGAACAATTGCTGCTGCCCTTGCTCGACCTGCTCGACCTGCGCTGGGGCAGTTACTTCAACGCGCGGCTGGAGCAGGTGTTCTTCTACGGCTGGCTACGCAGCAAGCTGGGCGCCCGCGTCTACCACGACAACCAGTTGCTGCACGGCCCCGCCGTGCTTCTGGCCGAAGACAGCGAGCGCGCCTTCAGCCCAGGGCTGTGGCTGTGCGCCTGGTTGTTCACCAGCAATGGCATCCCCGTTGAGGTGCTCGAGCAGCCTGTCAGCGCAGCGCAACTGCAAAGCGCAGTCAGCATCTTCCAACCCCGGGCCGTGCTGCTGCACCTGGGCCCGCGCATGGACGACAAAGCCTTGCTGCGTGCCCTGCAAGGGGTGCCGGGGCCGAAGTTGCTTGGTGGCAGCATGGTTGCACTGCATGAAACCCGCCTCAAAGACAGCGAACTGCCTGACCTTTTCCTGTTCGATACCCCGCAAGCGGCCTTGCGCCTGCTTCAAGCCCATGACCGCCAGCCTGTAGAGATCAATGCCCCATGCACCTGACCTGGCTGCGTAGTGACCTGCGCATCGATGACAACACCGCACTGAGCGCTGCGACCGAACGCGGGCCGACCATCGCCTTGTGGCTGGTCAGCCCCGGGCAATGGCGTGCGCACGACGACGCCGACTGCAAAGTCGATTTCTGGCTACGCAACCTGCGCGACCTGCGCCAGGCGCTGGAAAAGCTGAACATCCCGCTGCTGATCCGCAAGATCGACACCTGGGACCAGGCGCCTCAGGCCGTACTCGATGTTTGCCAGCAACACCAGGTGCAAAGCGTGCACTGGAACGAGGAATACGGCATCAACGAGCAGCGCCGGGACGCTGCTACGCGCAAGTTGCTGGAAAAAGCGTCTGTCCAGGCGCACAGCTATCTCGACCAACTGCTGTTTCGCCCAGGCACCATCCTGACCCGCAGTGGCGATTACTTTCAGGTATTCAGCCAGTTCAAGAAAACCTGCCTTGAACACCTGCACCGCAGCCTGCCTGCGCTGGCCCGGCGGGTAAAGCGCCAGGCTGCGCTGAAGATCCACAGTGACCCGATCCCGCAACATATCGACGGCTTCGAAAAAACCCCGCGCGCCTTGCGTGAGCACTGGCCGGCGGGCGAGGCCCATGCACAGCAGCGCCTGTCTCAGTTTCTGGACGAAACCATCGACGATTACCTTAAAACCCGGGATCTGCCGGCAATGCCGGGGACCAGCCAGCTTTCGCCTTATTTGGTCGCCGGGGTAATTTCCCCGCGCCAGTGCTTGCATGGGGCCCTTGCCGCCAACAAGGGCGAGTTCGACAGCGGTAGCACGGGTGTGCAGACCTGGGTCAACGAACTGCTGTGGCGCGAATTCTACAAGCATATCCTTACCGGCTACCCACAGGTCTCGCGGCACCGCGCCTTCCGCAGCCATACCGAAGCCCTGCCCTGGCGCGATGCGCCGGGCGATCTCGAGGCGTGGGAGCAGGGCCGCACCGGCTTCCCCATCATCGACGCGGCCATGCGCCAGCTGCTGCACACGGGCTGGATGCACAACCGGCTGCGCATGATCGTCGCCATGTTCCTCAGCAAAAACCTGTTGATCGACTGGCGCAAGGGCGAGCGTCACTTCATGCGCCACCTCATCGATGGTGACCTGGCCGCCAACAATGGCGGCTGGCAGTGGAGCGCCTCTACCGGCACCGATTCGGTGCCCTATTTCCGCATTTTCAACCCGGTCTCACAATCGCAGCGGTTCGACCCTGAGGGGCGTTTCATTCGTCACTGGCTGCCGGAGCTTCGCGATATCGATGAAAAAACAATTCATGGTCCGATGAAATCTACGGATCTTTTCGCTGGTAATTCGTATCACAATCCAATAGTTGATCTGGGCAGTAGTCGCCAACGTGCATTGGAGGCCTTCAAAGGCCTGCCGCGACGGTAACAAAAGGGGCAGAACGTCTTGAATAACTCACGCAGTTTTTGGGTTACAGGCGCAAGCAATGGACTTGGCTTGGCGTTGTTGCAAGGGCTGCTCGACCAAGGCCACCGGGTGGCCGCGAGTGGCAAGGATGCGCCTGCGTTCGAAGCGCTGGGCGAACGCTATGGCCAGCAATTCCTGCAAGTGCCCTGGCAGTTGCACGATGCACAGCAAGCCGCTGACGCTTGTCAGTTGATCGCCCGTCACTGGCACTCACTGGACGGCGTGATCATCAATGCCGGCACCAGCGATTACCTGCCGGGCGATGTGGCTGACAGCGAATTGATCGAGGCCATCGTCACCAGCAACCAGCTGGCGGGCAAGCACTGCCTGACAGCGGTGACGCCCTTGCTGGCAAAGGGTGATTCACCCCAGGTGATGGCTATTTTCAACCGTTATTCGGCCCTGCAGTTGTACGCGCCAACCCAGGTAACCGCCGGTTGGAACCACCTGCCGCAGTGGGTACGTGAGCAACGTGATGCGCTCCAGGCGTTGGGGATATCGCTGACCGTGGTAGGACCGCAGTCGCTGAAAACGCCAGTGACGCCTGCGCAAGCCTTTCCGGAGCAGTGGACGCCGCAAAGCGCCGCGCAGGAGTTGTTGCGGCGCTGGCCCGCGGCTGAGCCCGAGTTGGTACTGGAGACGCTTGACCTCAGTGGGCTATGGCCGCTGCCGCCAAGGTGACGGCAGGCTCCCCGCCAAGCGCGAACCTGGGTCGCGCTTGGCGGTTGATGGTTGACCCGATCGGGTCAGAGCGCCATGCGGTAATGCAAGCTGTAGCTTTCAACCCCGTCATTGGGTTCTTTGATGCCGGCGTTCGAGTAGTGAATCGCACGCACACCAATTTCATGCCCACCGGCGAAGCGCAGGCCGAAGCCGATGCGGTCTTCGAACTGGAACGACGAACCCAGTTCGTTGCTTTCCAGCTCGGTGCTGGAGAAAGCTGCCACGCCGATGCCCGCCTCGATGTAGGGCTTGACCGACTGGCCGGCAAACTCGTACACGAACACGGGTGCGAACGACAGGCTGTGGTTGCTAGCCGTGTCGTCGCCGTCCCAATAGGTGTAGGCACCGTCCCAATAGCCGGTCACGCGGCCGACGCTGGTCTGCCACCAGCTGGCATCCCAGTTCGACTGCAGCCCCAGCCGGTAGACCATCGTCGAGTCACCGGTCTGCCCTACCGAAACCGATACATCAGCAGCCTGCGCCAATACTGCCTGCCCCATGGTGAAAACGGCAGCCGCCGCCAAGCCCAGCAGTTTCTTCATGAGAAACATCCTTCATCCAAGTGCTGTTTTAATAAGCGCCTCATCTCAGGCAAGGCATAGAAAGCGGCAGTGGTACGATAGTTCAGCTTTTCTTCACGTTTTTTTCACATGGCAAAGCTTTGCACATCGTCAGACTTATGCCACAGCACAGGCAGGATTTTTTTCAGGGAAGAGGGATCGGCGCTGGTCCAGAAGCGGGTAGCCTGCGCCGGTCCGGCGGCCAGCAGGCCATTGTTGCCTAGCAGCCGCTGCAACTGGCGGGCGACGGCGGCACCGGTATCGATGATGGCCACATCTGGCGGCACCATGCCGGCCAGCAGCGGCCGCAGGAAGGGGTAATGGGTACAGCCCAGGATCAAGGTGTCACAACCAGCGGCCAGCAGCGGCTCGACATAGCCCCACAGCATCTGGCGCAGCGTGGGGCTGCACAAGTCGCCGGTCTCGATCAGCTCGACCAACCCCGGGCAAGGCTGGGTGATCACCAGCACGTCGCTGGCGAAGCGGTCGAGCAAAGCCGCGAACTTGGCACTTTGCAACGTGCCGGTGGTGGCCAGCACGCCAACCACGCCTGAGCGTGTCGCAGCCGCGGCAGGCTTTACTGCAGGCTCCATCCCCACCAATGGCCAGTTCGGGTATAGCTCGCGCAGATCCGCTGCGGCCGCCACCGTGGCGGTGTTGCAGGCCAGCACCAGGGCCTTGGCGCCTTGCTCGCGGAAGAACCCGGCAATGCGCCGGCAGCGCTCACGGATGTAGTCCGGGGATTTTTCACCATAAGGCACATGGCCGCAATCGGCCACGTACAGCAGTGTCTCGTTGGGCAACAGGCGCTGGATCTCGGCGAGCACCGACAAGCCACCAACACCTGAGTCCATCACGCCGACCGGCGCCGAGCGCTCAGCCATCGCGCTTGCCGCACACGGCACACGCCGGGTCGCGCTTGACGCGCAGTTCGCGAATACGGGTGCCGAGGGCGTCGATCAACAGCAGCCGGCCGACCAGCGGCTCGCCGAAGCCTGCCAGCAGCTTCATCGCTTCCAGCGCCTGCAGGCTGCCGACCAGGCCCACCAGTGGGCCGATCACCCCCGCCTCGCTACAGGTCAGCTCGGCTTCACTGCCATGCCCATACAGGCAGTGGTAGCAAGGGCTGTAGTCGCGACGCGGGTCAAACACCGACAGCTGCCCCTCCAAACGGATTGCCGCACCGCTGACCAAGGGTTTGCCGGCGGCGAAACAGGCCGCGTTGACCGCCTCGCGCGTGGAGAAATTATCGGAGCAGTCCAGTACCAGGTCGACGGCCGCCACCGCGGCTGCCAGGGTGTCGTCATCCAGCGCCTGGCGGTGGGCAACCAGGGTGACTTCAGGGTTGATGGCCTGCAGGCGCTGCAGCGCCGAGTCGACCTTGCTCATGCCGACACTGTCGCTGTCGTGAAGCACCTGGCGCTGCAGGTTGGTCAGGTCGACGGTATCGAAGTCCGCCAGGTGCAGTTCGCCAACCCCCGCGGCTGCCAGGTACAGGGCGACCGGCGAACCCAGGCCACCCAGCCCGACAATCAATGCCTTGCTGTGCTTGAGGCGTAGCTGGCCGTCGATGTCGATCTGCGCCAGCAGCACCTGGCGGCTGTAGCGCAGCAGTTCCAGATCACTCAGCATGGCAGGCGCCCCAGACTGATGCGTTCATGGCCACCCAGATCGGTCCGGCTGGCCACCTCGTTGAAGCCCTGTTCGACCAGCAAGGCCCGTACTGCCGCGGCCTGATCATAGCCATGCTCCAGCAGCAACCAGCCACCCGGCACCAGGTGCCCAGGGGCCTGGGTGACGATCACGCGCAGGTCGTCCAGGCCATCGGGACCAGCCACCAACGCACTGCTGGGCTCGAAACGCACGTCGCCAGCCACCAGGTGTGGGTCTGCGGCGGCGATGTAGGGCGGGTTGCTGACGATCAGGTCGAAACGCTCACCGGCCAGGCTGTCGAACCAATGGCTGAGGCGCACCTGGGTATTGCTCAGGCCCAGGCGCTGCCGGTTACGCTCGGCAAGCGCAGCGGCCTCTGCCACCCGGTCTACGGCCGTGACCTGCCAGGCGGGGCGCTCGCTGGCCAGAGCCAATGCGATGGCGCCCGTGCCAGTGCCCAGGTCGAGAACCCTGGCTGGGGCTGCGGGCTGCAGTTCGAGGGCGGTTTCGACCAGCAGCTCGGTATCCGGCCGTGGGATGAGCGTGTGCGGCGCGACTTCCAGGTCGATCTTCCAGAAACCTTGCTGGCCAAGGATATACGCCACCGGCTCACCGCCGCGGCGGCGCTGCAGGTACCCGGCGTAGGTCTGCGCGTCTTCGCTGCTGACGATCCGCTCGGGCCAGGTGTGCAGATAACTGCGCGACTTGCCGATGGCCGCTGCCAGCAGCAGTTCGGCATCCAGGCGTTCGGTAGGCGATTCTGGCAACTGTGCGTTGCGCAGCAGGCTGGCGATGATGGTCATCAGTCCCCCAGGGCAGCCAGTTGATCGGCCTGGTATTCGGCCAGCAGCGGCTCGATCACCGCGTCCACGCCACCACTGAGGATGTCGTCCAGCGAATACAAGGTCAGGTTGATACGGTGATCGGTCACCCGCCCCTGTGGGTAATTGTAGGTACGAATACGTTCCGAGCGGTCACCCGACCCGACCAGCAGTTTGCGCTCGCTGGCAATGGCGTTCTGGGCGGCGCTGGTCTGCATGTCGTTGAGCTTCGCCGACAGCCAGGACATGGCGCGGGCGCGGTTCTTGTGTTGCGAGCGCTCTTCCTGACACTCCACCACGATGCCGGTGGGCAAGTGGGTGATGCGGATCGCCGAGTCGGTCTTGTTGACGTGCTGGCCGCCGGCACCGGAGGCGCGGTAGGTGTCCACGCGCAGGTCAGCCGGGTTGATTTCGATGGCCGCTTGTTCGTCTGGCTCGGGCAGTACCGCCACGGTGCAGGCGGAAGTGTGCACGCGGCCTTGGGATTCGGTCTCCGGCACACGCTGCACGCGGTGCGCGCCAGACTCGAACTTGAGCTTGCCGTAGACGTTTTCACCTTCGACACGGGCGATGATTTCTTTGTAGCCGCCGTGTTCACCTTCGTTCTCGGACAGAATCTCCAGGCGCCAGCCACGCTTTTCGGCGTAACGCGAGTACATGCGGAACAGGTCACCCGAGAAGATCGCGGCCTCGTCGCCACCGGTGCCGGCGCGGATCTCGAGGAACACGTTGCGGCCATCATTCGGGTCCTTGGGCAGCAGCATGCGCTGCAGCTGCGCCTCGAGCGTCAGCAATTGCTCCTTGGCTTCACGCACTTCTTCCACGGCCATTTCGCGCATGTCCGGGTCACTGTCCTTGAGCAGCGCCTGGGCACCTTCGAGGTCGTCCTGGACTTTGCGCCACTCTTTATAGGCAGCATAGACCGGCTCGACCTCGGCGTACTCGCGGGAATACGCGCGAAAGCGCGTCTGGTCGGAAATGACCTCGGCATCGCCGAGCAAGGCGGTGAGTTCTTCGAAGCGGTCCTGGAGAATTTCCAGTTTGTTCAGCAGCGACGCTTTCATTGCGGGGTTTTGTCCGTCGAGCCCTCGTTGAGGGCAAAGAGTTCCTGGGCCATGGCCAGCGCATCGACGCGCCCCTCGGCCGAGAGCTTTTTCAACTGCACGCTGGGCGCATGCAGGAGTTTGTTGGTCAGGCCCCGGGCCAATTGGGCCAGTACGTCCTCGGGGTTGCCGCCGTTGGCCAGCAGGCGCTGGGCCTTTTGCAGTTCTTCGTCGCGCAGGCGCTCGCTTTGCTGGCGATAGGCCTTGAGCACATCCACGGCAGCCAGTTCACGCAGGCGCAGCATGAAGTCTTCGGCGCCGACTGTCACCAGTTCTTCGGCAGCCTGGGCAGCGCCTTGGCGGCTCTTGAGGTTCTCCGCCACCACATCGTGCAGGTCATCGACGGTGTAGAGGTAGACGTCATCGAGCTCACCGACCTCGGTTTCGATATCGCGGGGCACGGCGATGTCGACCATGAAGATCGGTTTGTGCCGGCGCTGCTTCAGCGCACTTTCGACCGCGCCTTTGCCAAGGATCGGCAACTGGCTGGCAGTGGAGCTGATGACGATGTCGCTGTTGGCCAGCTCCTGGGGGATGTCGGCCAGCAGAACGGCATGCGCACCGAACTGTTCGGCCAGGATGCTGGCGCGTTCCAGGGTGCGGTTGGCCACCACGATGCGGCGCACGCCCTGCTCATGCAGGTGGCGGGCGACCAGGGTGATGGTTTCGCCGGCGCCGATCAGCAGGGCCTGGCTACGCCCCAGGTCGGCGAAGATCTGCTTGGCCAGGCTGACGGCGGCAAAGGCCACCGACACCGGGTTCTCGCCAATGGCGGTGTCGGTACGCACCTGTTTGGCAGCACTGAAGGTGGCCTGGAACAGGCGCCCGAGCAACGGCCCGACGGTACCGGCTTCGCGGGCCACGGCGTAGGCAGACTTCATCTGGCCGAGGATCTGGGGCTCGCCGAGCACCAGCGAGTCGAGGCCCGAGGCCACGCGCATCATGTGCTTCACGGCGTCGTGCTCTTCGTGCACGTAGGCACTGGCGCGCAGTTCGTCGAGGCTGAGGCGGTGGTAATCGGCCAGCCATTTGAGTACGGCGTCGGCGGACAGGTGGTCCTGCTCTATATAGAGTTCACTGCGGTTGCACGTCGACAGAATCGCCGCTTCGCGGCTGGACGTCAGTCGGCAGAGCTGCTGCAGGGCGTCTACCAGCTGCTCTGGGGTAAACGCCACGCGCTCGCGTACGTCTACCGAGGCAGTCTTATGGTTGATACCGAGTGCAAGAAAGGCCATGCGAAGTCGCTGGTTGTGACAGGAAGCCGATAATTGTCCTCTTTCGCAGGTTTCAGGACAACCACCGTTCGCTATTGCGCTGATAGCGCGGCGGCTATCGCCGGCTGCACGCCCGCACCAGCTGTGATTCCAGCCCCGGATCCTGATTTTGATCTGGCTCGGATTTTAGCTTTAGCAAGATGTGGGCATTCACACCGAGTAGGTATTCGTTCGCGATGGTGGCGCTGAGTCACCTTGCGCCCTTCCGGCGGGTTACTTTGGTCGTGGCCAAAGCAACCAAAGCCGTCCGCTCCCATCATCCGGCCCCTACGCTGCGCTCCGGGGTCCCTTCGCTACGGGCATGCTCCCGGGGGTACGCGCTGCAGGCCCCATCCATGGGGCCTCAGCGCTTGACGGGCATCCATGCCCGTCACCTCCCTGCGCATGCCCTTCGCTCGGCCTCCTGAAGTCGCAATCTGCGGCGCGTGAACTACCGCGTGCTTAGAAGCAAAACCGAAGCCCGCTACGCCACTGAAGCAGCGGCACATAACAGACGCCTTGACCTGACCGAATCGAAACCCGACGTGACAATGTAACGAGGGGATATTTCCTACAAAAGCTTATGTGAATTACTTTTTTCGACATATCTGTATCGATTTTTTCCATCGACTTGTAGTCCATTTCTGAATTGCGGATCCAGCTATTGCTTCACCCAATTTCAATGCCTAGCCTTTCCCATCACTGATCTGGATTTGGTTCCTCACCAGAAAATTAAAACCTGACAATGATTACCAAAGAGAGGTAAGCATGGCTTTTGACGCTTATATAAAAATCGATGATATCCCAGGCGAGGCCTTGGACGAAAAATCGTCAGCCATTTCACCTTCACCAAGTTTCTCGACAGTGCCAGTTGCAAATTGATGGAAGCCAGCTGCGCAGGCCAACATCTCAAGGAAGTTAAACTCGCACTCTGCCGCGCGGGCGGCGACAAGCTCAAATATTACTAAATCATTCTCGAAGAAGTGATCATTGCCGACTACACCCAAAGCGCCGCCGATGGAGTACCGATAGAGGTGGTGCAGCTCGATTACGGGAGAATCAAAACCACCTATACCCAGCAAAAACGCATTGACGGCTCCGGCGGCGGCAACATCGCTGGCGGGTGGGACCGGATCGGAAACAAGAAGTACGCCTGAGGGGGTCGCCATGTCTGAAGCCCGTGCGTTCATCAACCCCAGGATGCAGAACTACCACACCCTCAAGGCCGGCCTTGCGCTGACTGGGCATTCGGCCAGCAAGTTCGACATCCTGAATTCGCACATTTGCAACAGCGTGGTCAGAAGCGGCGAACTGGTGATCGTCGGTGACTGGTCAACGCCTTCCTGTACCAGTCAGGAGGCGTATTTGATGTCGAAGGCTACCGTGACCCATATGGGGTTGATGCATAGCGGCCAGGGTGCCGATGAGTTTTTCGTAGACAATTTCGAGCTGTTGAAGAGTCTGCTCGCCCATGCGTCCATGGGCACGGGCGTGGTAAGCGATAGTTGGAGCAAGTATCTCAAAGCGATTCAAGACACCTTGCTGGAAATCGAGACGCTGCATAGAGAGCACATGAGCTCAGGGTCCCTCAAAGCCCGCGAGCAGTTTTACGCCAAGCGGGCGGGGCTTTTCACGAAGCTGGATGAGCAGTTGCGCAGGTTGGCGGCGTTCGGCTCAGGCTTGCGCAACAATGGCTCCATCAAAAGAATGCTAGCCATTTCCACGAAAAGCTATTTGCATACGGGTGAGATTGCAGGGTATGCGGATAAGGTTGCCGGTGTGAGCAAGGCTGCTAACCTGATAAAAAAAGGAACTTATTTAGGCATTGCACTGGAAGTTTCGAGTACAGGCCTATCAATCAATAAAGCCTGCACGGAAGGGAGAGAGGAAGAGTGCAGAAGAGCTAAAATTGTGGAGAGTAGTTCATTGGCAGGTGGCGTAGGTGGAGGCGTAGTTGGCGCATATGCAGGCAACATAGTTGGCGTAGCAGCTTGCGGCGTGGTTCTCGGAACCGTATCGGGCGGGCCTGGAGCTATCGCTTGCGGTGTAGCGGGCGGAGCCTTTGGGGGGATGCTAGGCGGGATGTTCGGAAGCGATGGTGGAGAATTCATGGGAGATTTATTCTACGAACGGGTGATAAAGTGATCACAGCTCATGAAATTTTGGGAGCGGTGTTCGCCCTCCTTATCACCGCGATCTTCATATCCATGTCGATAACGCTATATTTGTCCCATCGCCTGACTGAACACATTGAATCTCTGCTACCCAACTGCAAGCTGATCAGTGAGAACAGAAAAACATACGCTGAACTTGGCTTTATCGGAAAAGTTTTTCGATTCGGGACAATATCTTTAATGTTAGTCTCCCCAAAAGCCTATGCACGTAAAGGCCTGATAGACATTAATGAAGTAAACCAACTACCGGCCCGCATAAAAAAATTACTTAGCAGACTCGTCATTATGTGCTTAGCACTTTTTCTCACACTGCTATTATTTAGGGCATGCCTATATGCTACTGATCACTACCAAACCCTTTGAAAACCAGTATTGAAGCTCGAGCAAACGCTCCCGTTGTTATTGCTAATAACAGCGCCAATAGCATATGCGTGAACCTATATTGGCATAATGCTTAACATAGCAGTAACCGGTCTATAAATTCGCCATGCTTGAAGCGAGCCGCATATGTAAACTCTGCATCATTAGCTGGAGGCCTGGCTGGTAGCGCTGTAGGCGGTTATCTAGGAGGGAATATTGTTGCACCCGCAGTATCCGGCACTAGGAGTAGGGACTGCCGGACTAGGGCACTCACCTGCGCGGTCATCGGTGGCACTGCCGGGGCGAAGTTAGCCGGTGATTTCGCAGAAAAAAAGCGAGGTATTAGGTGACTTTTTGTATCACGAGTTCTCAAAATGACTAACATAGAGCCAGGACTGATCGCACTGATCCTGATTACAGCAATGTTAATTGCCGCTAGCGCGCAAATTATTATTTCACACAAATACACCGAGCATTTTGAATCTTTCCTCCCCACCTCTCGCCTCGTATCTGACAACATCAAAAATTACCAGCACGCCAGACTCTTGGGCAAAACAATAAGAACCGGCCAGATTGCAACACTGTTGGCTATACCCAAAATCTTCATTTACAGGGGTTACGCTGAAATTGAGGAAGTAAAAAACTCCCCCTCCGCGAAAAGCGCATTTTGTTAATCCTATGGATTATTCACATCACCTTGTTCATTGCCTTGATGCTGTCGCATTATCTATGACTTCATGCCGATACGACTTGACCCGAATCGAAACCTGACGTGGCAACGTAACGAGGAGAAATTTCCTACAAAAACCTGTACCGATGGCCGCGATAATGAGTGTAGAAGAGCTAAATACGTCCATGGATCTTCCTTGACAGGCAGTGTCGCCGGGGGAGGGATAGCAGCAAGCTACGGCGGTGCTATTGCCACTAGTATGTGTCTCGCTCTTGGCGTGCCAACAGCCGGTACAGGCGCACTCCTCTGCGCTGTTATTGGTGGGGCTGCGGGAGCCACGGGAGGAAGCATGCTTGGCGGTGCTGTAGGGGAAGCGCTCGGCGAAGTACTGTATGAAAAGGTAGGCACCCAATGAGCACTGCTGTGGGCATTGTTGCATTTATAATTTTGGCCGCCATGATCATCACGCTTTGCGCATCCCTCTACATATCAACCTATCATCTTGGTAGGATCGAATCACTACTACCGAATAGCGCATTCGTAAGCGGAAATAAGAAAACCTTTTCACAAGCAGGCCTTATTGGCAAGGTAATGCGCACACTCTCAATATCAATACTGCTAACAGTACCAAAGATATATGCACGGAAAGGATTAGTTGACCTTGATGAGGTCACGAGCTTCCCTATACGCATGAAGCGCACCCTGATCGTCTTAGGGGCTATGCACCCAACACTTATCGGAGCACTTATTCTATTCCGCATTTGGCTGCATACCCTGGACCCAAGCCGCAGTTGGTAGCGAGAGAATAACGTCAGCCGGAGAGCTACAGCAGGGCGTCTACCATCTGCTCTGGGGTAAACGCCACGCAGTGGTGCGCTTCGCGGGTGTCCGCCTTTACACCATCTGCGCTCGATCTCATAAACCGCCAAAAAACCCAAAGCCAAACACCCGGTACAGCCACTACATCACGGAACCCTCTCCCACCACGAAGGTCGCAGCTAACCAGACACCACACAGGTGGGTTTGCCCCCGCGCTTGTGTCATCATGCTGCGACCGCCGGTGAGTCCTCCTATTAAGCCTTCTATGAACAAACCATACGCATTGCTGCTTGCCTTCGCCCTGCTCCAGGGCTGCCAGAGCCTGGCCCCGCAAAAGGCCGAGCCTCCCGTTGCCGATGCCGCCAAGGCTGAGGCCGAGAAGCCCGTGGTGTATGGATCGTTCAAACAAGACACGCTCTACAGCCTGCTGGTGGCGGAACTGGCCGGCCAGCGCAACCGCTTCGACATCGCCCTGGCCAACTACACCGACCAGGCCGAGAAAACCCAGGACCCAGGGGTTTCCGAACGCGCCTATCGCATCGCCGAGTACCTCGGCGCCGACGAGCCGGCCCTGGACAACGCACTGGTCTGGGCGCGCAACGACCCGCAGAACCTCGACGCCCAGCGCGCCGCCGCCATCCAACTAGCCCGCGCCGGCCGCTACGACGATTCCATGACGTACATGGAAAAGGTGCTGCAGGGCCAAGGCGACACCCACTTCGATTTCCTCGCCCTGTCGGCAGCAGAGACTGACCAGAGCACCCGCGACGGCCTGCTGCAAAGCTTCGACCGCCTGCTGGTCAAGTACCCGGACAACAGCCAACTGGTGTTCGGCAAGGCCCTGCTGCTGAACCAGGACAACAAGCCCGAAGAGGCGTTGGAACTGCTCGAGTCACACCCGCCGCAAAACGGCGAAATTGCCCCGATCCTGCTGCGCGCCCGCCTGCTTCAGGCACTGGACCGCGGCCCCGAGGCCCTGCCCCTGCTGCGCGGGGCCATTCGCGACAACCCGGACGACAAACGCCTGCGCTTGACCTACGCCCGCACCCTGGTCGAGCAGGACCGTATCGCCGATGCCAAGGGCGAATTCCTCAGCCTGGTCCAGCAATACCCCGACGACGACGAACTGCGCTACTCCCTGGCCCTGGTGTGCCTGGAGAACAAGGACTGGGACGAGGCCGAGGGCTACCTGCAGGAACTGGTCGAGCGCGACAGCAACGTCGACGCCGCGCGCCTCAACCTGGGCCGTATCCGCGAAGAGCGCCACGACCCCGCAGGCGCCCTGCGTGAATACGCCCTGGTCGGCCCGGGCCCCGACTACCTGCCGGCGCAACTGCGCCAGGCCGACATTCTGATCGCCAACGGCCGTGGCAGCGAGGCCTCGCGCCTGCTTGCCGAGGCCCGCGAAGCGCAGCCGGACTACGCCATCCAGCTGTACCTGATCGAATCGGAAAGCTACAGCAACAACAACAAGGACGCCCAGGCCAACCAGGTGCTGCAACAGGCCATACAGCGCTACCCGGACGACCTCAACCTGCTTTACACCCGCGCCATGCTGGCCGAAAAACGCGACGACCTGGCGCAGATGGAACAAGACCTGCGCGCGATCATCGCCCGCGAGCCGGAAAACGCCATGGCCCTGAATGCCCTGGGCTACACCCTGGCCGACCGCACAACCCGCTACGCCGAGGCCCGGACGCTGATCGAAAAGGCCCACCAGCTGACCCCCGACGACCCGGCAGTGCTCGACAGCCTGGGCTGGGTGAATTACCGCCTGGGCAACCTCGACGTGGCTGAAACCTACCTGCGCCAGGCGTTTGCCAACTTCCCCGACCACGAAGTGGCCGCCCACCTGGGCGAAGTGCTGTGGGCCAACGGCAAACGCCGCGAAGCCCGCCAGGTCTGGGCCAAGGGCTTCGATGCCCAGCCCGACAGCCCCCTCCTGCGCAAGACCCTTCTGCGCCTGACCGGATCCGAGACCCTTTAACGCCATGTTTCTGCGCCATTGCATTACCTTCACCCTGATCGCCCTGCTCGCCGGCTGCGCCGGCTTTGGAAGCCGCGAGGCCCTGCAGGGCCATGGCGACCCACAGCAGTGGCGCGCCCATAAAGAGCAACTGAGCAGCCTCGACGGCTGGCAGATCAACGGCAAGGTCGGCATCCGCGCACCGCGCGATTCGGGCAGCGGCACGCTGTTCTGGCTGCAACGACAGGATTACTACGACATTCGCCTGGCCGGCCCGCTGGGCCGAGGTGCCGCCCGCCTCACCGGTCGCCCCGGCGGCGTGGTGCTGGAAGTGGCCAACCAGGGCCGCTACGAAGCCCCCAGCCCTGAAGCCCTGCTGGAAGAGCAACTGGGCTGGCGATTGCCGGTCTCGCACTTGGTCTGGTGGGTACGCGGCCTGCCCGCCCCTGACAGCAAGAGCACACTGAGCCTTGACGGCGACAGCCGCCTGGCCACCCTCGAACAGGATGGCTGGCAGGTGCAGTACCTGAGCTACACCGAGCAGAACGGCTACTGGCTGCCCGAGCGCCTGAAGCTGCATGGCCAGGACCTGGACGTGACCCTGGTGATCAAGGACTGGCAGCCGCGCCAGCTGGGGCAGTGAGCCCATGCACACCCTGACCCTGCCGGCACCGGCCAAGCTCAACCTGTGGCTGCACATCATTGGCCGCCGCGCCGACGGCTACCATGAGCTGGAAACGGTGTTTCAGTTTCTCGACCACGGCGACGAACTGCACTTCGCCCTGCGCGATGACGGCGTGATTCAGTTGCATACCCCTGTCGAGGCGGTGCCGCACGACAGCAACCTGATCGTGCGTGCTGCGCGCAAGCTACAAGCGCAATCAGGTACACCATTGGGTGCGGACATCTGGCTGACCAAGGTCCTGCCCATGGGTGGCGGTATCGGCGGCGGCAGTTCGGATGCTGCCACCACCCTGCTGGCCCTCGCCCACCTGTGGCAGCTGGATTGGGACGAAGACCGCCTGGCCGCCCTGGGCCTGAGCCTGGGGGCGGATGTACCGGTATTCGTGCGCGGCCATGCAGCCTTCGCCCAGGGCGTGGGCGAACAGCTGACCCCGGTCGACCCGGAAGAACCCTGGTATGTCGTGCTGGTGCCGCAAGTGTCTGTCAGCACAGCAGAAATTTTTTCACATCCGCAGTTGACACGTGATTCACTGCCCCTTAAGATGCGCCCCGTTCCCAAGGGAAACAGTCGAAATGACTGCCAACCGGTGGTAGAGCAGAATTACCCAGAAGTTCGAAACGCATTGAATTCACTGGGAAAATTCACCGAAGCTCGATTAACCGGCACTGGAAGCTGTGTGTTTGGGGCCTTCCCAAGCAAAGCCGAAGCTGATAAAGTTCTGGCCCTTCTTTCAGCGACCCAAACAGGGTTTGTGGCGAAAGGAAGCAATGTTTCGATGTTGCATCGCAAGCTGCAAAGTCTGGTCAAGAAGTCGGGCGCATAAGCGTTCGCAAGCAACAGATACAGGGGCGTCGCCAAGCGGTAAGGCAGCAGGTTTTGATCCTGCCATGCGTTGGTTCGAATCCAGCCGCCCCTGCCATTTTCCTTATACTCATCCAGGTATACCCTCAGCCTCCAGGTACTGCGCGTGTCCAAGATGATGGTCTTTACGGGGAACGCTAACCCCGATCTGGCTCGGCGTGTAGTACGTCAGCTGCATATCCCTCTCGGTGACGTCTCTGTCGGTAAATTCTCCGACGGCGAGATCAGCACTGAGATCAATGAAAATGTTCGCGGTAAAGACGTTTTCATTATTCAGCCGACCTGTGCCCCGACCAACGATAACCTGATGGAACTGGTAGTGATGGCCGACGCCTTCCGCCGCTCCTCAGCATCCCGAATCACCGCCGTGATTCCTTACTTCGGATATGCCCGCCAGGACCGCCGTCCGCGTTCGGCACGTGTAGCCATCAGCGCCAAAGTCGTCGCTGACATGCTCACTGTCGTCGGTATCGACCGTGTACTCACTGTCGACCTGCACGCTGACCAGATCCAAGGCTTCTTCGATATTCCCGTCGACAACATCTACGGCTCGCCCGTACTGGTAGACGACATCGAAGACCAGCGTTTCGAGAACCTCATGATCGTATCCCCGGACATCGGTGGTGTTGTGCGCGCACGCGCCGTCGCCAAGTCCCTGGGTGTCGACCTGGGTATCATCGACAAACGCCGTGAAAAGGCTAACCACTCCGAGGTCATGCACATCATCGGCGACGTCGAAGGGCGCACCTGCATCCTGGTAGACGACATGGTCGACACCGCCGGCACCCTGTGCCACGCGGCCAAAGCCCTGAAAGAACACGGCGCTGCCAAGGTTTATGCCTATTGCACGCACCCTGTCCTGTCGGGCCGCGCGATCGAGAACATCGAGAAGTCGGTACTGGACGAGCTGGTGGTGACCAACACCGTACCGCTGTCCGCCGCTGCTCAAGCCTGTGACCGTATCCGCCAGCTGGATATCGCACCGGTTGTCGCTGAAGCGGTACGCCGTATCAGCAACGAAGAATCGATCAGCGCGATGTTCCGCTAAGCGGAACCCGTGTTGATATGAAGCGCCCCGCCCCAACCTGTGTTGGGGCGGGGCTTTTTTGCCATCCCCGTCTGGCGCTGGTCGCAAACGCCATTCGGGAGGCTATTTTGGAGAAGTAAAATGACCGATTTCATCCTGAACGCCCAAGCGCGTACTGACCTGGGGAAAGGTGCGAGCCGCCGCCTGCGTCACTCCGCCAGCATCCCTGCCGTAGTTTACGGTGGCGATAAAGAAGCCCAGTCCCTGACCATCGTGGCCAAGGAAATCGCCAAACTGTTCGAAAACGAAGCTGCCTTCAGCCACGTTATCGAACTGAACGTCGACGGCGCCAAGCAGAACGTCGTGGTCAAGGCCATGCAGCGTCACCCAGCCAAAGGCTTCATCATGCACGCTGACTTCGTTCGCGTCGTAGCTGGCCAGAAGCTGACCGCTGTTGTTCCAGTGCACTTCATCAACGAAGAAGCACCGGTCAAGAAAGGCGGCGAAGTTTCGCACGTTGAATCGCAGATCGAAGTTTCCTGCGAAGCCAAAGACCTGCCAGAGTTCATCGAAGTCGACCTGGCCAACGCTGAAATCGGCACCATCATCCACCTGTCGGACCTGAAAGCTCCGAAAGGCGTAGAGTTCGTCGCTCTGGCCCACGGTGATGACAAAGCTGTTGCCAACGTTCACGCTCCGCGCGTTTCCGCCGAAGCTGCTGAAGAAGGCGCTGCCGAGTAATCCACTCGCACGCCGGCGTTGATCGGGTTACAGTGCCGCGCGCACTGTAGCCCACCAACTCCAAGGAAGAGCCCCTGACGTGACCGCCATCCAGTTGATCGTCGGCCTGGGTAACCCCGGCCCCGAATACGAACAGACCCGGCATAACGCAGGGGCTCTTTTCGTTGAACGCATTGCCAGCGCCCAGCGTGTTTCGCTGACCGCTGACAAAAAATATTTCGGCCTGACGGCTAAGTTCAGCCATCAGGGCAACGACGTTCGTTTGTTGATCCCCACCACCTACATGAACCGTAGCGGCCAGGCCGTGGCGGCCTTGGCCAATTTCTTCCGCATCAAGCCGGAAGCGATCCTGGTGGCGCACGACGAACTCGACCTGCCCCCGGGCGTTGCCAAGCTCAAGCGCGGCGGCGGTCATGGGGGGCACAACGGCCTGCGCGACATCATCGCGCAGCTCGGCAACCAGAACGACTTCCACCGCCTGCGGCTTGGCATCGGCCACCCGGGCGACGCCAAACTGGTCTCCAACTTCGTCCTGGGCCGCGCGCCGCGCGCCGAGCAGGAGAAGCTCGACGCCAGCATCGATTTTGCCCTCGGCGTGCTGCCGGACGTGCTTGCCGGCGATTTCGCCAAGGCGATGCGCGAACTGCACAGCCAGAAGGCCTGATTTCCTTTAGAGAGGGGAATACCCATGGGTTTCAATTGCGGCATCGTCGGCCTGCCCAACGTCGGCAAGTCCACCCTGTTCAACGCCTTGACCAAATCTGGCATCGCGGCGGAGAACTTCCCTTTCTGCACTATCGAGCCGAACAGCGGCATCGTGCCGATGCCCGACGCGCGCCTGGCTGCGCTGGCTGAAATCGTCAAGCCGAACCGCATCCTGCCGACCACCATGGAGTTCGTCGACATTGCCGGCCTGGTGGCCGGTGCATCGAAAGGCGAAGGCCTGGGCAACAAGTTCCTCGCCAACATCCGCGAGACCGACGCCATTGCCCATGTGGTCCGCTGCTTCGAAGACGAGAACGTGATCCACGTTTCCAACAGTGTGGACCCCAAGCGTGACATCGAGATCATCGACCTCGAACTGATCTTCGCTGACCTGGACAGCTGCGAGAAGCAACTGCAGAAGGTTGCGCGCAATGCCAAGGGCGGTGACAAAGAGGCGCTGGCACAGAAGGCCATCCTCGAGCAGCTGATCCCGCACTTCACCGAAGGCAAGCCGGCACGCAGCCTGATGAAGAACATGGGCGCCGAAGACAAGGCGGTCATCCGCGGCTTCCACCTGCTGACCAGCAAGCCGGTGATGTACATCGCCAACGTCGCCGAAGACGGCTTCGACAACAACCCGCACCTGGACGTGGTCAAGGCCATTGCCGAGGAAGAAGGCGCGGTCGTGGTGCCGGTGTGCAACAAGATCGAAGCAGAAATCGCCGAGCTCGACGATGGCGAAGAGAAAGACATGTTCCTCGAGGCCCTGGGCCTGGAAGAGCCAGGCCTGAACCGCGTGATCCGCGCCGGTTACGAACTGCTCAACCTGCAGACCTACTTCACTGCTGGCGTGCAGGAAGTTCGCGCCTGGACCGTACGTGTGGGCGCCACCGCACCCCAGGCGGCCGGGGTTATCCACACCGACTTCGAAAAAGGCTTCATCCGCGCTGAAGTCGTGGCCTATGACGACTTCATCCAGTTCAAGGGTGAAAGCGGCGCCAAGGAAGCCGGTAAGTGGCGCCTGGAAGGCAAGGACTACATCGTCAAAGATGGCGACGTGATGCACTTCCGCTTCAACGTCTAAGCGGTAGCCTGCAGTAAACAGAAACCCCTTGCGGCTTATGCCTCAAGGGATTTCTGTTTTATGTGGCCCGTGCCGGCCTTATCGCTAAGGCGGCTGGGGCTTCTATATAACTTTTTGATTTAACAGGGTCCTGGTGGGAGCGGGCGTGCCCGCGAACACCGGCGCAGCCGGTGCCAGACACCGCGTCGCCTGCTTCGCGGGCACGCCCGCTCCCACACCGGCCGCGTCGCGCTTACGAATTGAGTTCTCTGCGTGACAGCCCAGCCCGTAGCGCTGGGTAATCTCCCACAATGAATCGCGCAGGCTTTGCGAATTTTGAGAAAGACAGTTGCTCCGACCTGCTCCGCCAGTCGGGTATGGCTAAACGCCGGGCTGCCAGCGCATCACTTCACAAATTCCTGAACTGATTATTTGTCGCCAGCGATTTTTCCCCCCGGCAAGCCCCACCAGAATCGCTTCACCACAATCATAAAAACCCGTGAGGCCACCCCGTGGACCAGACCCTGCAGGTACGGCAAGCCGCCGCCGACCTTGTTGCCGCCTTCGCCAGCAACGACACCGCCCGCTACTTCGCCTGCTTCAGCGAAGACGCCACGTTCCTTTTCCATACCTTGGCGCAACCCCTGCTGTCACGCCGGGCCTATGAGAAGGTCTGGGCCCAGTGGCAGGCCGAAGGGTTTGCCGTGCTCGCCTGCGCGTCCAGCAACGCCCAGGTCAGCCTGCAAGGCGACGTGGCGATCTTCATGCATGATGTGGCCACGCATCTGCGCATCGGCGGTGCCGAGCACCAGTTGAACGAGCGCGAGACCATCGTGTTCCGCCGCCACGCTGACCAGTGGCTGGCCTGCCACGAACACCTGTCGGCCGTATCGCCGGCCTGATCACCTTTTTGCGGCCCTGCCGCCCTGCCATCGCACCCACAAGAAGGCTTGCGCACTGCGCCGGCCCACAACAACCGCGCTGGAGCATCACCATGAGCCACTCGACCGGTATCGAGACCAACGGCGTAGAACAGATCCCCGCCGATCAACGCGACGCCTCCCCGCTGGACCTGTTCCGCCTGATCTTCGGCGGCGCCAACACATTCGCCACCGCCGTGCTCGGCAGTTTCCCGGTGCTGTTCGGGCTGTCGTTCCAGGCGGGGGTGTGGGCCATCGTGCTCGGCGTTGCCGTTGGCGCGCTGATCCTGGCACCGATGGGCCTGTTCGGCGCGCTGAACGGCACCAACAATGCGGTCTCCTCGGGCGCGCACTTCGGCGTGCACGGGCGCATCGTCGGCTCGTTCCTGTCGCTGCTCACGGCAGTGGCATTCTTTTCGCTGTCGGTATGGAGTTCGGGCGATGCCCTGGTCGGCGGCGCCAAGCGCCTGGTCGGCCTGCCGGAAACCGACCTGACCCTGGGCCTGGCCTACGGCCTGTTCGCGGTGCTGGTACTGGTGGTCTGCATCTTCGGCTTCCGCTTCATGCTGTGGGTCAACAAGATTGCCGTGTGGGCGTCGAGCCTGCTGTTCCTGCTGGGTATCGCTGCTTTTGCCGGGCCGTTCGACGCCGGCTACGCAGGCAGCGTCAACCTGGGCCAGGCGGGCTTCTGGGCAGCTTTCGTCGGCGCTGCGATCCTGGCCATGAGCAATCCGGTGTCATTCGGCGCCTTCCTCGGTGACTGGTCGCGCTACATTCCACGCGAAACCCCCAAGGCGCGCATCATGCTGGCGGTGATAGCGGCCCAGGGTGCCACGCTGATTCCATTCCTGTTCGGCCTGTGCACCGCCACCCTGGTGGCCACCCAGGCACCGGACTACATTGCCGCCAACAACTATGTCGGCGGGCTGCTGGCTGTCGCCCCCAGCTGGTTCTTCCTGCCGGTGTGCCTGATTGCGGTGATCGGCGGTATGTCCACCGGCACCACGGCGTTGTATGGGACAGGCCTGGACATGTCGAGCGTGTTCCCACGCCTGCTCAGCCGTGCCGGCGCCACGCTGCTGATCGGGGTGCTGGCGATCGGTTTCATTTTCATCGGCCGCTTTACCTTCAACCTGGTGCAGAGCGTGTCGACCTTTGCCGTGCTGATCATCACCTGCACCAGCCCGTGGATGGTGATCATGATCCTCGGCCTGGTCACCCGCCGTGGTTTCTACCACGCCGATGACCTGCAGGTATTCACCCGCGGCCAGCGGGGTGGCCACTACTGGTTCCTGCACGGCTGGAACTGGCGCGGCATGGGCGCTTGGGTCCCCAGCGCAGTGGTCGGCCTGTGCTTCGTGAACCTGCCGGGGCAATTCGTCGGACCGTTGGGCGACCTGGCCGGTGGCATTGACCTGAGCCTGCCGGTCACCCTGGGGTTGGCCGGGGTGCTGTACCTGCTGCTGCTCAACCTGTTCCCCGAACCTGCCGGCGTGTATGGCCCGCAGGGCCCACGCTGGGTGCGTTGCAAACAGGCTGCGCACACGCCTGTAACCACTGCCGAAATGGCCTGACTGGAAACCACCATGACCACATCCCACTACATTGCCGGCCGCTGGTTCGACGGCCAGGGCAGCGACTGCATCAGCGTCAACGACCCTGCGCTGGGCCAACCGTTTGCCGAACTGATGGCTGCCAGTGCCGAGCAGGTCGACCAGGCCGTGGCCGCCGCACGTGCAGCCCTGCCCGCCTGGAAATGCACCAGCGCCAGTGAGCGCGCAGCGTATCTGCGCGGCTTCGCCGAACAGCTTGGGCAACGCCGCGAAGCGCTGGTCGCCCTGCAGATGCGCAACAACGGCAAGCCGCGCCAAGAGGCAGAAGTCGACCTGGACGATGCCATCGCGACCTTCGGCTATTACGCCGAGCTGGCTGAACAACTGCCTGGGCAAAACCGCGACGTACCGCTGGCTGCCCCGGGCTTCACCGCCCGCACCCGCCTGGAGCCGGTGGGCGTGGTCGGCCTGATCGTACCCTGGAACTTCCCACTGGTGACCAGCGCCTGGAAGCTTGCCCCGGCCCTGGCGGCTGGCTGCACCGTGGTGCTCAAGCCCTCGGAAGTGACCCCGCTGTGCGAACTCGCCTACGGCCAGATCGCCGACACCCTGGGCCTGCCGGCCGGGGTGCTGAATATCGTCAATGGCAAAGCCGAGACGGGTGCCGCGCTGAGCAACCACAACGGCCTGGACAAACTGTCGTTCACAGGCAGCAATAACGTTGGCAGCCAGGTGATGCGCAGCGCAGCGGCACAATGCCGGCCGGTCACGCTGGAGTTGGGCGGCAAGTCGGCGATCCTGGTGTTCGATGACTGCGACGTCGACGCGGCGGTGCAATGGATCGTTGCCGGCATCTGCTGGAATGCGGGCCAGATGTGCTCGGCCACATCACGCCTGCTGGTACAGGACGGCATCGCCGACGCCCTGCTGCCACGCCTGCAGGCAGCGCTGGAAAACCTGCGGGTGGGCAGCCCGCTGAGCGAAGAAGCCGACATGGGCCCACTGACCAGCCAGGCCCAGTGGCTGAAGGTGGCCGGCTACTTTGCCACGGCGCGGGAGGAAGGCTTGCAGTGCCTGGTCGGTGGCAAAGTGCTGGACCGTGGCGGCTGGTTCGTCAGCCCTACCCTGTATGCCGATGTGCCTGAAGGCAGCCGCCTGTGGAACGAAGAAATCTTTGGTCCGGTATTGTGCGCACGGCGCTTCGCCAGCGAACAGCAGGCGATTGCCGAGGCCAACGACAGCCGCTTCGGCCTGGTGGCGACAGTGTGCACCACAGACCTGGCGCGCGCAGAGCGGGTGGCCGATGCGCTGGAGGTGGGCCATGTGTGGATCAACTCGGTGCAGGCGGTGTTCGTCGAGACCTCATGGGGTGGCACCAAGGGCAGCGGTATAGGCCGTGAGCTGGGGCCTTGGGGCTTGTCGGGCTACCAGTCGGTCAAGCATGTGACGCGGTGCCTGGGCTGAACCGTGCGGGGCCGTTTGGCGGCCCCTTTCGACAGCTTCTGCCATTCATCTAGTCGCGTGCCACTGGCATGAAGCGCATCACGGCGCTTCGTCAGCCGGGCGCGCAGCTTCCTGTACCAGCACCATGCTCTGCGGCGAAGACAAGGCGATACCCTCGTCACGCAGCCGCCCAAGGATGGTGAACAGCAGGTCACTGCGGGTACCCGACACCTGGCGCGGCCCGGCCACATAGCCACTGACCGCGATCACCATGCCATTGCTGGTCAGGTCCTTGAACGACACCGAGCTGGCGGGCGCGTCCAGAATTGCCTCGTGTTCATGGTAGGCCGCCAGCAGCAACTCACGTACACGGTTGGCATCCGTATCCAGCGGCAGGGTCAAGGTGATGCCGACCACCCCCAGGGCGTTGCCCATGGTCACGTTGCGCACGTTCTGCGAGATGAACTGCGAGTTGGGTACGATCACCGTGGAACGGTCGGACATCTGGATTTCGGTAGCGCGCACGTTGATGCGGCGAATGTCGCCCTCGACGCCGGCCAGGCTGACCCAATCGCCGACCTTCACCGGGCGTTCGGTGAGCAGGATCAGGCCCGAGATGAAGTTCTGCACGATCTGCTGCAGGCCAAAACCGATACCGACCGACAAGGCACTGACCACCCAGGTCAGGCTGGTCAGGTTGATGCGCAGGGTCGACATCACCAGCATGGCCAGGAAAATGAACCCGAGGTAGCCCACCAGGGTGACCAGCGAGGCACGCATGCCGGCATCCATGTCGGTTTCCGGCAACAGCCGTTCGCTGAGCCAGCGCTTGACCACCCGGATGGCGAACAAGCCGCCGAGCAGAATCGCCATCGCCAGCAGAATGTCCTGCGGCACGATGTTCAGGTTGCCCAGCAATTTGCCACCGGTGCCGTCCCAGTCGCCCAGGCTGAGCAGCAGTTCGCTGGGGCTGGTGCCCGACGGCATCAACGCCAGCAGCAGCGCCAGGAACAGCACTACGGTGCGGCCGATACCGGCCAGGATGGTGCTGGCCTGGGCCTGGTGACGTGGCGCCAGCCCCAGGGTCGACGCCAGTGCCAGGCCGCCGGGCTGGCGTGGCGACAGCAGGGTTTCGCACAGGTCACCGAAGAAGCTGGTCAACAGGTAGGCGCACGTGATCACCAGGCTGACCCACAGCAGCTTGGCCGTAAGGAAGTAGGCAAGGGTCAGGTAGCCGGTCACCATGGCCAGCATGATCCCCCCCAGCCAGATGACCATCACGAACGGGATCAACCCGCCCAGGCCGGTGGGGCGTTCCAGTTCAAGCTTGCGCAGGGTGCGGCGGTAGCGCTGCAACGCGCCGGCGAAGATCATCGCCACTACCAGCGCGGTCAGGCCGTTCACCGCCACGGTCAGCGCCAGGCTGGCACCGATCACGGTGTTGATGCGCTCCATGGTCATCATGACCATCAGTGCCAGGGCCAGCACCTTGGGGAACCAGCCCAGCGCGCTGGCCACTTCGTCGTTAATGGCCGGCAGGCGCCAGGACGGGCGCTGCAGCATCAGCATGGCACGGCCCAGGCCCGCGATGAACGCGCTGAACACCACCAGCGCCAGGATGTGGTTGACCAGGCTGGCGATATCGCTGCCCAGTTCGGCATTGCTCTCCAACCCCCAGCGCAGCAGGGAAACCGAACCGGCGATGGTGCCCAGTGTTGCCAGGCTGACCCCCAGCGCCAGGGCACTGCGGCGCAGCCGGCCTTCGGGCAACCAGCGGACCATGGCACGGGCCAATAGCCGCTCTATCCACAGGCGCACCAGGGTCCAGACCAGGATGGCCGCTACCAGGCTGGCCATGAACGGCCAGCGGTGCTCGGGGCTGAACGCGCTGCCAATGGCAACGGCTGCTTCGCCCCGCAGGTCGCGCAGGCGCGCCACGTCATCCTGGGTTGGGCGGATGATGCTCTGCCAGAATGCCGGGCTCAACGGCGAGGCGGCGCGGCTGGTGATCTGCGAGTTGAACTGGCTGCGGCGCAAGTTGACGATTTGCGTGGACAGGTCGCGCGCCGACTGAGTCAGCTTGGTGGCCTGGTCCTGCTGGGCGACCAAGGCCTTTTTCTCGGCCTCCAGGGCCTTGCGCTGCTGGGTCAGGGCCGCAGGCTCGTCGGGCTGGGCCGGGCCAACCACCTTGAGCTTGTCGTCGAGCTTTTCCACATCGGTGGTGCGCTGCGCACTCAAGGCATCAGCCTGGCGCTGAACCTGCATGGCCGCCAGCCGCAACTGCGACAGCAGGTCGTCGTTGGCGTTACTGCTGACGCCTTGGCGAATCTGGTCCAGGCTATCGCTCAACTGCTCGATACTGGCGTTTTCATCCACTGCCGGGGCTGCCGCATTGGCCGGGTTGGACAACGGCGTGGCAGGGGCCGCCGCGGCCGGGCCGGTGAGCACCAGCAGCAGCGCCAGCATGGCCATCAGGCCAGGGCAAAAACGAACAAGGCTCAGACGCCTCATCGAATATTCCTCTTTACAATCCGATTTGGCGGGGGATTCTACGCGGCTTCAAGGCATCAGGAGAGTGCCGTTTCTCGCGTCAGCAGTAGCTGCTTGCGCGCCACGCCCCAACGGTAGCCGCTGATGTCGCCATCCCGGCGCACCACACGGTGACAAGGTATGGCCACGGCGATGCGATTGGCCGCACACGCCAGGGCTACCGCCCGCACCGCCTTGGGCGCGCCAATGCGTTCGGCAAGGTCGCTGTAGCTGATGCGGCTGCCAGCCGGCACCTCGCGCAGGGCTTGCCACACGCGCTCCTGGAACGCTGTGCCTTGTACATCCAGCGGCAGGCCCAGGCCCAGCGCCGGGGCCTCGACGAACCCCACCACCTCGGCAACCAGTTGCTCATAACCGCGGTCACCGCCGATCAACCGGGCCTTGGGGAACTGATCCTGAAGTTCGTGCAGCAGGGTTTCAGGGTCGTCGCCCAGCAGAATCGCGCAAATGCCTTTGTCGCTTTGGGCCACCAGGATGGCGCCCAAGTAGCACTGGCCGAGGGCAAAATGAATGGTGGCCCCTGCGCCCCCGGCGCGGTACTGCCGGGGGCGCATACCCAGGCGCTGGTCGGCGCTGGCATAAAAGTGGCTGTTGGAGGTGTAGCCGGCGTCGTAGATGGCATCGGTGACCGAGCACCGAGCATCTTCCAGGTGCGCGCGCAGGCGCCGGGCGCGAAAAGCGCTGGCGTAGGCCTTGGGGGTAACGCCGGTTTCGGCTTTGAACAGCCGGTGCAGGTGGTACGGGCTGACGGCCAGTTGCGCAGCGAGCTGGTCGAGGCTGGGGCTGGGGTCGCTGGCTTCGATCAGGCGGCAGGCGCGGATGACCAACTGGCTATGGCGCGCCGCACTGGGCTTGGCGCCAGCGGTGCAGCGCTTGCACGCACGGTAGCCAGCGGCTTCGGCTAACGCAGGGGTATCGAAGAACTCGACATTGCCGCGCTTGGCCAGCCGCGACTTGCAGTTGGGGTGGCAATAGATGCCGGTGGTGCGCACGGCATAGACGAAGTGCCCGACCGCAGCGGGGTCGCGGGCTTCGACGGCTTGCCAGCGTTGGTCGGGGGTGGTGTAGGCGGTCATTGGGTATGCTTCCAGACTCGTGCGGCCGGCTCCGGCCTTGGCGGTGTAAAAACCTTAGGCGCGCCACAGGTACCAGGCCGCCACGGTTCGGTATGGCCGCCAGGCGCCGCCCAGCGAACGCATCTGCGCCGGGGTCGGCGCCTTGTCCAGGCCCTTGAGGCGGCGATACCCCTCGCGCACGCCAAAATCGTCGACGGGCAGGATATCCGACCGCTCCAGGCTATAGATCAGCAGCATTTCCACCGTCCACCGCCCTACCCCGCGCAGCGCTACCAGGCGTTCGATCAGGGCGTCGTCACTCATGGCCAGTGCTGCTTCGCGGGTCGGCACCAGGCCGTCCAGCCTGGCTTGGGCAATGCCCTGGATAGTCGCCATCTTGCTCGCCGAAAAACCGCAGGCGCGCAGGGTTTGCGGGCTTGCGGCCAGTAACTGCTCGGGCGGCGGAAACGCATGCTGCGGGAACAACGCCAGCAACCGGCCCAGGATAGCCTCAGCCGCCCGGGCATGCAGCTGCTGGTAGGCAATCGCGCGCACCAGCGCCTCGTAAGGTTCGCGGCCAGGGGTGGCCTGGTGCAGGCATGGCCCGGTCGCGGCGACATGTCGCGCCCAGTCAGGGTCGAGCGCCGCCAGGTATTCGCCGGCTTGGCGGTAAGCCGCAGGGGAAAGGTCGGCCAGAATCATGGCGGCTCCATCAATTCGAGTGCAGGTGCAGCTTAGCGCAGCCGTTCATCGGGGGAACGCCGGTTCTTGCGCGGCTAATTCCTGGCTCACCATTGCCCCGCGCCATCCTCCGCGCATAGAATTGAGAACTGTTCACATTCGCACACCTCATGGGACCGGCCTTGGCAACGATGCAGATCAACGACACGCTCAAACCGGCCGAGGTCGCTCTGCTCTACCAGTCCCACCATGCCTGGCTGCGTGGCTGGCTGCGCAGCCGCGTGGGGTGCAGTGAACATGCGGCCGATCTGGCCCAGGATACCTTCGTGCGGGTATTGCGCGCGCGCCAGGCATCGCCGTTGAAAGAACCGCGCGCCTACCTGAGCAGCATTGCCCGCGGCTTGATGATCGACCAGTTCCGCCGACGCGCACTGGAGCGGGCCTACCAGCAGAGCCTGGCCCAGGTGCCAGAAACCGAAGTGCCCAGCGAAGAGGCCCGGTTACTCATCCTCGATGCCCTGGCGCGCCTGGACCGCGCCCTGCATCAGCTCAAACCGCGGGCGCGCCAGGCCTTCCTGCTGGCCCAGCTGGACGGTTTGAGCATTGTCCAGATCGCCCGGCAGCTGCACGTGTCGCGCGCGACCATCGAGCGCGACCTGGCCAGCGCCCTGGGCGTCTGCTACCGGTTGCGCTACGCCGATGCCTGATACCACCCCCACCCAAGCCCAGGTTGACCAGGCCATCGACTGGCTGGTGAAGCTGCGCTTCGACAGCCCCTGCCCGCGTACCCGGCAACAGTTTGAGCAATGGCTGGCCAGCCACCCGCATCACCCACTGGCCTGGCAGCGCGTAAGCCTGCTCAGCGACGAACTGGCAGGGCTGCCCAAGGACCTGAGCCGGCGCACCCTGGAAGGCAGCCAGCAGCAGCGTGGCAGCCGACGCAACCACCTCAAGCTGCTGGCGCTGCTGGCCGTCGGCGGCAGCCTGGGCCTGACGGCGCGTGAACCACTGGGTTTACCTGAGCTGCTGGCCGACAACAGCACCGCCGTCGGCGAGCGTCGCCAGGTGCAGGGGCGCGACGGTAGCCGTATCCAGTTGAACACTGCCAGCGCCATCGACCTGGACTACAGCGTTGAACAGCGCCAGCTGGCGCTGCTACGCGGTGAAGTGAGCCTGGAGAGCAACGCCAACGACCACCGGCCGTTCCTGATCGAAACGCCGGTTGGGCGGCTGGTCACCCTGGACGGCCAGTTGCTGCTGCGTGAAAACCGCCAGGGCCTGCTGCTGGCGGTGCGCCGTGGCCAGGTCACGCTGTTCCCCGCCTCGGCACTGCGCAGGCAAGTACAGCCGGGCGAGACCTTGCAGGTGTGGCGCGACGGCCGTGTCCAGGCCGTAACGTTGCACAGTGACCCGTGGGGCTGGACTGACGGCGTACTCAGCGTGCAGCAGATGCCGCTTGGCGAGTTTGTCGCCGAACTGGGCCGTTATCGCCCGGGCCTGCTGCGCTGTGCGCCGGAAGTGGCCAGCCTGATGGTGTCTGGCACCTTCCAGTTGAGCGACACCGGCGCCATCCTGCACCTGCTCAGCCGTAGCCTGCCGGTGCGGGTCGAGTACCATACCCGGTATTGGGTCAGCATCGCAGCCGCCTGACGCGCGCGGGCGCGGCCTTGTATCGCGATGGGCCGCAACGCGGCCATTCATGATCGAAGCAACCCCGAAGCCGTCAGTCCGCCAACGCGCGCAGGCGGCCCGCAGCCCGAAACGACTGCCGGGCAAAGCACACGAACAGCCCGGCCATCAGCGCCAGCGCCATTGGCAGGCCATGCGGCGCCACGCCCATCGCGGCGCCACTGACCAACGGCCCTACCAGGCTGCCTACGCCCCACAGCAGGCCCACGCTGGCATTGGCGGTGACCAGGTCCTGGCCCTTGAAGCGCTGGCCGATCAGCACCAACGCCAAGGTATAGATCCCCCCCGCCACCGCCCCCAGCACCACCAGCAGCGGCCACAACAGCCACGTCAGGTCCAGCAACCAGGGCAAACCTATACCGATCGACATCGCCACCAGCCCGCACACCAGGTGCAGCCCGGTGCGCTCGACCCGATCGACCAGCCAGCCAAGCGGCAGCTGGAACAACATGTCGCCGGCAAACACCACCGTCACCATCAACGCCGCCACACCCACGGCGAAGCCATGGCTGCTGGCGTATACCGGCAGCAACGACAGCACCACGGCGTCGAAGAACGAGAAGAACAGCACCGCCATGCACAACGCCGGCGCCACCCGGAAGAACCCCGCCAGGCCAAAGCTTTTCTCGCCTTCTTCGTGCGCCACATGGTCATTGGGCACCGTCAGCACGATGCACAGCAAGGCCAGGCCATAGCCAACGGTGACCACGCCAGTGATCCATGGGCTGTCCGCCCCCAGTACTGCCAGCATGGCCGGGCCGAGCACCTGGAAGCCGGTAAAGCTGGTGGCATACAGGGCCATGATCTTGCCGCGGTTGTGCTCCGGGCACAGTTCGTTGACCCACGACTCGCCCAGGATGATGGCGATACCCATGCCCAGCCCCAGGCCAAGGCGCAGCAGCGCCAGCAGCCACAGCGAGCCAAAGGCCGCTTCGAGCAGGGCGATGCTGAGTGTGCACAGGCTGAAACACAGCAGGTAGATGGTGCGCCGGGTGAGGTGGCGGCAGCAGGCATCGACCAGGAACGCCGAAAGCATCATGCCGGCAGCAGGAATAGCCGAGATGATGCCGATTTCCAGGGTGCCCGCCCCTGCTTCATGCAGGCGCAACGAAACCAGGGGCAGGCTCGCACCCAGGCTGAAACCCACGACCGAAACGGCGAACAACAGGCCCGCCAGCAAACGCATGTTCATGTACCACTCCTTGCAAACCGGAAAAACGTGCAGACACAGGCGCGCAGGCCAAAGTGGCCAGCGGCGCGAACGCGCAGATCAGGTCAGGCGAAGTGTGGCGAGAAGGTGAAGGCAAACAGCACGCTGCGGCGGCGCTTGAGTACCGTGTCGCTCGGCCACGCATGGCGCAAGCCCTGAAGGGCAGGCTGGCGGGCGCTGGGCAGTGACGGGGTACGGCGCATTGCTTGGCTACTACGCAGGTGGGAGGGGAAAGTGGCGGCACTCTAGGCCAAGGACAGTCCGGTCGTCAATCGGCATGGGCCGCCGCATGCAGCGGCCCCGACGAAATCAGCGCTTGCCGGTATTGGGCAGGAACACCGCCAGCAATCCGAACAGCGGCAGGAACGAACAGACGCCATAGACGTATTCGATGCCCCGCAAGTCTGCGACGTACCCCAGCAGTGCCGCACCGATGCCGCCAAAGCCGAACATCAGGCCGAAGAAGATGCCGGCAATCATGCCCACGCTGCCCGGCACGAGCTCCTGCGCATACACCACGATGGCGGAAAACGCCGAAGCCAGAATGAAGCCGATCACCACGCTCAGTACCGTGGTCCAGAACAGATCGGCATAGGGCAGCGCCAGGGTGAACGGGGTCACGCCCAGGATCGAGAACCAGATCACCGCCTTGCGCCCGATACGGTCACCGATCGGCCCACCGAAGAATGTCCCCGCCGCCACGGCCCCGAGGAACAGGAACAGGTGCAACTGCGAGCTGGCTACCGATACCGCGAATTTCTCGATCAGGTAGAAGGTGAAGTAGCTGGTGAAGCTGGCCATGTAGAAGTACTTGGAGAACACCAGCAAGCCCAACACGATCAGCGCCACGATCACCCGCTGGCGGGAGATGCCATGGGTGGCCTGCACCGCCTTGCGTGCTTTGGCCTGGTTAAGGTGTTCCTTGTACCAGCCACGCAGCATCAGGGTTACGCCAAGGAAGAACAACGCAGCCAGGCCGAACCAGGCCACGTGGGTCTGGCCGAACGGAATGACGATGGCCGCCGCCAGCAACGGGCCCAGCGCCGAACCGGTGTTGCCCCCCACCTGGAAGGTTGACTGGGCCAGGCCGAAGCGCCCCCCGGAGGCCAGCCGCGCGATACGCGAGGTTTCGGGGTGGAAGGTGGAGGAACCGATGCCTACCAGTGCCGACGCCAGCAGGATCATCGGGAAGCTGCCGACGAAGGCCAGCATCACGATCCCCACCAGGGTGCACAAGGTGCCCAGCGGCAGCAGGTTCAGTGCCGGCCGACGGTCGGTGAAAAAGCCGACCCAGGGCTGCAACAGCGAGGCGGTGATCTGGAACGTCAGGGTGATCATGCCGATCTGGGCGAAGCTCAGGTTGTAATTGGCCTTGAGCATCGGGTAGATCGCCGGCAGTACCGACTGGATCAGGTCGTTGATCAGGTGCGCCAGCGCGCAGAAACCGATGATGCGCATCACCAGCGGCGTGGCGTGGTTGGCCGGTGCCTGGCTGGATGCGGTGGAGGCGCTACTGGTGGCCATTTGCCTAAATCTCCGTCCTCAGGTTTGGGATCCGATTATCGGGAAACAAATAGATACATAGCTACCTTTTTTTCCCTCTGTCGCGACGTTCTTGAAAATGGTTCTCAATATAATTAGCATCCTTGTCTACTTCTCCTGTCATCGTTGGGCCCACTGGCCCCACTCGCGAGCAGACCGTACCGATGAGCCCGATGCCCGCCAAACCGCTGCAACCCGACCCCGAGCAGGAAGCGCTCGAGTGGTTCTCGGCGTTGCGCCACCCCAACTGTGACGACGCCCAGCGCCGGGCCTTCGCGGCCTGGTGCCAAGCCGCTGAAAACGCCCAGGCCTATGCCGAGCTGGAGCGATTCTGGCAGCAGGTGCAGCCCTCACCCGCCCGCCCTCGCCCACGGCCGCCAAGCGAGCGCCGCAGTCACCTGGGCAAATGGGTGGCGCTGTGCTTTCTCCTGGGCCTGGCCGCCGCTACCTATCTTTACTGGCCGTGGATGCAGCGCCTGGCCAGCGAGCTGCACACCGATGTGGGCGAGCGGCGCAGCACGCGCCTGGCCGATGGCACGACCTTGAGCCTGGACAGCGCCAGTGCGATGAACGTGGACCTGCGCGGCCGTACCCGCCAGCTGCATCTGGTACAGGGCCAGGTGTACCTGCAGGTGGCGCTCGATGGGCGCGCCCTGGAGGTGGCAGTGGGTAACGCACGCATCCAGGTGTTCGGCACCCGCCTGCAAGTCACCCGCCATGCCAACCATGACGAACTGGTGGTCATCAGTGGCAAGGCCATGGTCGTGCAGGGGGGTGAGCAGCGCCTGGTCTCGAAGGGTGAACGGGTAACCTTCGATGACACGCGCATCGGCACGGTACGCCCAGCGGACCTGAAAACCGTAGACAGTTGGCGCAGCGGCTATCTGAAGGCCAGCGACATGCCGCTGGGGCAGGTGCTGGAGCGCCTGGCCAGCTACCAAGGCCAGCGGGTATGGCTTATGGATGAACAACTGGCCCATCGCCGTGTAAGCGGCGATTTCAACCTCGACCGCGCCGGGGAAACCCTGCAATCCCTGGCCGCCGCCCAGCATCTGCAGCTACAAGGCGTGCTCGGGCACTGGCTTGTGGTGCGCTAGAACCGGCCCTGCCCGCTAAGTTTTTGAAAGCGTGCAAATTTTTTTTGAAATGAGTGTTGACAGGGGGGGCGTTCAAGAGAATAATGCGCGCCATCGGCTACATAGCTCAGTTGGTTAGAGCATAGCATTCATAATGCTGGGGTCCGGGGTTCAAGTCCCTGTGTAGCCACCAAACAAGACGAAGGGCTTACCGCAAGGTAAGCCCTTTTTCTTTGCCTGCGAGAACTGCCGCATCGAAAGCAGCCCCGGCGCTGCTACCCCCTCTTGCCCCTTGGGCGTCAGCGCATGCCGCTCACTGCCACGGTCAACCCGAGCCCGATCAGCGCCAGGCCGATCACGCGGTCCACCAGCACTTGGCGGTCGATCATGGCCTTGCGCAAGGCAGTGCTGGAAAAAAACACCGCGACCAGGCTGAACCACAGCCAGTGCGCGAACGACATGAACGCACCATAGGCAAATGCCAGCTGCAACGAGCTGCCCGGTTGCACGACCTGGGTGTAGGCACTGACCACGAACAACATGGTCTTGGGGTTCAGTGCGTTGGTCAAAAACCCCGTGCGCAGGGCTTGCAGCACCGAGGCACTGTTAGGCGCCCCACCCTCAAGGCTGATGCGCCGGGTATTGGTGACCGACTTGTACCCCAGGTAGATCAGATACCCGGCGCCCACCACCTTCATGGCCAGGAACAGCATCGGGCTCTGGCTGATGATTACGGCAATGCCCAGTACCGTGTACAGCACGTGCACCTGGACCCCCAAGGCGATCCCCACTGCGGCAGCCAGCCCGGCCTTGCGGCCTTGTGCATAACTGCTGCGGGTCACCATGGCGAAGTCGGCACCGGGGCTGATGACGGCAAGCAGGGTGAATATGGCGACGGCGACGAGTTCGGTCATGGGGATAGCTCTCGATAGGCGATGAAAATGCACAGACCGAGGATTATCGGGAGCTTAAGGCGCAGGAAAAATCGATTTATCGTGGCGTAAATCTGATAGTTTCAGTCACAGATAGCTAGCGCCTGCTCCAGCCAGCGTGTGATTGTGCAGGCTGCCCAACGCTGCAGTGCCGGCTTGGAGAACTGCCATGAAACTGCCCCCACTCAACGCCTTCCGCTACTTCGACATCGCCGCCCAAAGCGAAAGCTTCGTGCGCGCCGCCGAACACCTGCACGTCACCCACGGCGCCGTCAGCCGGCAAGTGCGCTTGCTCGAAGAAAGCCTTGGCGTAGAACTGTTCGAGCGCCGCAACCGGGCCATTTTTCTCACCGCCGCCGGCCGCGCGCTGCACGGCACCACCCAGGCGATCTTCGAACAACTGGAAGGCGCCGTGCGGCGCTTGCAACACCAGGCCCGCGACAATGTGCTGGTGCTGTCCTGCGAACCGACCATCGCCATGCGCTGGCTGATCCCGCGGCTGCCGCGTTTCCATGCAGCCCACCCCGATCTGCAGTTGCACCTGGTAGCCGCTGGCGGTCCGCTGGACTTCGCCCGCGGCGGCGTCGACCTGGCCATCCGCCGTGACGATTTCCATTGGGGTAACCAGTTGTTCAACCAGAAGGTCTGCGATGAGTGGGTCGGCCCGGTGTGCCGCCCCAGCGCCGGGTTCCGGCTCGACGGCCAACGCCTGCTGCACAGCACCACCCGCCCCGCTGCCTGGCCCACTTGGCTGCGCCTCAGCGGCCAACGGGCGCGGCACTGCGAACGCAGCGACTACGAGCATTTCTATCTGTCGATCCAGGCTGCCAGCGCCGGTTTGGGCGTGGCCATGGCCTCTGCCTTGATGGTGCGCGACGAACTCGACAGCGGGCAGTTGCAGGCGCCGTTCGGGTTTATCCGCGATGGCTCGGCCTACCACCTGCTCAGCCCCCAGCCGTTGAACGATGGTGGCAAGCGCCAGCGCTTCACAGGCTGGGTCATGGAAGAGTGCCATGCCTGTCTGGCTCATTTGGGCTTGTTGCAGCCTGACGCCCCCGCACCACCGGTGCCGGGGCAGCCGCGCTAGGTGATGTTAACCAGGCAGCACGCAGGGTCAGTCTTCAAGCAGGGTACAAGCCATCACCAGGGCATCTTCACGGCCACCCGCCACTGGGTAATAGTCACGGCGACGGCCGATTTCGTTGAAGCCATAGCGCTCGTACAAGCGGTAGGCCGACTGGTTGCTGGCGCGCACTTCCAGGAAGCATTCGCGGCCATTGAGCTGGTAGGCGCGGGCCATCAGGTGCTCCAACAGGCGCAGGCCCAGGCCGCAGCCCTGGTTCTCGGGTTTGACGGTAATGTTGAGCAGGTGCGCTTCGTCGATGATCACGTTGATCACCCCGTGGCCCACTTGCTGCTCGCCATCGAACATCAGCCAGACTTCGTAGGATTTGAGCGCATCCTGGAAAATCCCGCGGGTCCAGGGGTGGCTGAACGCGGCATACTCGATCTTAAGTACGGCATCCAGATCCGCCTCGGTCATCGGGCGAAAACTGATCGAGTCACTCATTCAACGCTCTTCCAGCGCGCCATCAGCTGGCGCATGGCTTTCCAGACGTCCGCCTTGCGCTGCGGCTCGTCCATCAACAGTTCAAGGCCCGGCAAGACCCAGGCATCGCCCAGGCCGTCGAGCTTCAGGGTTTGGTAATAGGCCTGGGCGTCGGCGTTGGCGGCAAAGCGCACCGCTGGCAGGCCCACCAGCCAGAGGCAGGTGCACGGCGCGTCTTCCAGGCGCGCCTGGACGAAGCCCTGGACAAAATCACGTGCCGCCTCCGGGCCCTGGTCCATGTTGCCGCGTACCAGCAACGGCCAGCGCACCGGCTCGCCGATGATCTGCGGTGCATCGGGTAGCCCGGCGGCGCGCAGCATGTCCTTGAGCAGCAGGTAGGAAGGGTCGCGGCTCTGGAACGGCTGGCCGGTGGCCAGTTCGACCAGCAGCAGGCAACTGCCGGCGCGCAGCAACTGCAGCGCGAAACGTGGCGGTGGCACCGGCGCCGGCCTTGGTGGTGCGGGTTGCGCCTCGGCCTCGACCGCCTTGACCGCCGGCTTGGGCCCACTGCCGGGCCGCGGGATCTCGATTTTGGGCCGCTCGGCGGAGCGCGCCTGGGGCGCGATCGGCTTTTCGTTGCCAGGGGCTGGCGGCAGCACATCGAAGTCGAGGTCCTCGACCGGGGCCACCGGCAGCAGCAACTCGGGGCGCGACGGCGCAGCGAACGGCAGTTCGGCGCGCGGCAGCCAGTGCACCACTTGCATGGCGGAAAGGAAGGCGCGGCGGCGGGGTTCGGTGAGCAAGGGGCAGGGTCCGAGGGGGGGAGGCAGTTGGGCATTCTAACGTGTACGCCTTGGTTTTTGCAGCGTCTATCAGACCGAGCGCCGCCCGCGCGGCGCATCGCGACGCAAGGCCGCTCCCATATCTGTTTCGGGCCAGTCGCTCCTGTGAAGTCATCGCTGCCCGCCTTGCTTGCCCCCTTCGATATCGAAGGGGGCGCTGCTGCTTTTCTACAGTTTCCAGTCATACACCCAGGGTGCGCGCGCCAAGGACTCAGGAGTAATTGGCCCGAAACAGATGTAGGAGCGGCCTTGCGTCGCGATGCGCCGCGCGGGCGGCGCTCGATCTCACTGCCACCACAAAAACCACGCCATACACCCATATGACATGAGGTTATCCCCCATTACAGACCAAGGGGTGAAACCCTGCCCCCCGGATGCAGTACAATCGCCCCTTTTTCTTGGCAACGAGTCGAAGCCAATGATCGAACCCAAGCGCGTCCTGCGCGCCCTAGCCGAACACTGGGCCCTGATCGAGCCGCTGTGCGAGCGTTTCGACCAGGGCACCCTGAGCCTGGTCGAGCTGCGCCAGCATGTGGCCCGCCAGCAAGTAGAAAGCACCCCGCAGGACATCACCCAGCTGCTCGACGTGTGGATCCGCCTGGACATCCTGGTCCCGGTGGCCAAAAGCCCGAACCGTTTCGAGCTCAATGCGCAGATACACGACTTTCTCGCCTACCTGCGCCGCGAGCACCGGCTGGGCCTGTGCCTGGAGATCGAAGCCTACCTGCGCCACCTGGAACGCCTTGCCGGGCACATCCAGGACGCCTTCGACAACCGCGACAGCGACGACCTGGCGCGCCAGCTGCGCCTGCTCGACATGCGCGTGCGCGATGTGCTCAAAAAGCTCGACAACGACGAGCAGGCGCTGGTGGCGGTGGCCGAACGGGCCAAGACCAGCAACCGCCAGATCCCGCTGCGCCAGCGCTATGCCGAGGTCCTGGCCACCTGGGACGAGTACGTCGAGCCGATGATCCAGCTGGTCAACGCCGACGGCGCCTTCGAGCAAGGCGTGCGCAAGGTCGAGACCGTGCTGCTCAAGCTGCTGGGCGAACAGGCGCGCCTGGGCCACCTGGTCGATGACGACATGCTGCTGCGCACCCATGCGCGCATCCTGGAGATGCAGACCAACGCTCAGCTCACCCTGCGCCACGCCCGCGAACTGCTGTTGCCGCTGCGCGAAGAAGCCCGTCGGCACAACGCCGTGACCCGTGGCGCCGCACTGGCCCTGTCGGTGATCCGGCGCAAGGGCCTGGATGCCGTGCCGCAAGCGGCCATGCCGATGTTCACCCGCCCGCAAAGCACCTTCCTCGGCAGTGCCAGCCAGGTCGAAGCCTACGTGTACGCCCTGGCCCGCTTCGAGCCCAAGCCGGCGCGCTTCCCCAAGGCCCACAAGACGCAGTCCGGTGCCCTGCCCCGCGCCCCACGCACGGTCAAGGAAATGGCCGAACGTTGCGAACAGGCGCTGCCCCTGCCCGACCTGATGGTGTGGCTGCTGGAGCAGGAGCCCGAAGGCGCCACCGACGAGTTGCTGTACTGGTTCTCGCGCCTGTCGCGGGAAAAGCGCTTCAAGCGCGAACGCCTGGACCGGCGCGAGTACACCACCCAGGAACACTTGGTCAGCCTGCGCTCGTTCGCCCTGACCTCCAGCCGCGAAGACGCCAACAGCGCGCCTACCGACCCCAACGCGAGCCCAGCCCATGCATCTTGATCTTTCCGAACTAGCCCAGCTCGCGCCGATCTTCCGCGAGCTGTTCAAAGGCTTCCACATCAGCCGTCGCGACCCCGAGCTGTATGCTCAGCTGTCGAACTTCCAGGACCAATACCGCACCCTGTTCAAGGCCCTGGGCTTCGAGCTGGTGTGCGACACCCGTGGTTTCTACTACTTCGTCCCGGACATGACCGCCGCGCAGGTCAACAAGACCGCGCAACGCCTGTCGCTGTTCACCTTCATCCTGGTCGAGCACCTGGCGGACCAGGGCCGCGACCCCATGGCAGTGCTGGACGGCGGCAGTATCGGCCGCGACGAGCTGCCATCGCTGCTGGACAAGTACCGCGACCTGTTCCTGCAGGCCGAGGTGCAGACCGTCGACGAGCTTGAAGAGAAGATCCTGCGGCGCATGACCCAGCTGGGCTTCGCCCACGAAGAAGGCGGCATCTACCGCTTCCTGCCGCCCATGCACCGTTTCCTCGACGTGTGCCTGTCGGTGCAGCAGGACCGCGACCTGGCCGCCACGCTGCACAGCGACCTGCCGCTGCCGACCCCGGTATTGGTCGAGGAAGAAAGCCCCGAGGAACTCAACCGCACCGACGACCCGCTGGACCTCACGCCGTTCGACGGCGAGGAAAGCGAAGAGGACGCCCTGGCCCGGGCCATCCGCGAAGAGCAACAGGAGATTGACGCATGAGCCAGGAACGCTACGGCATCCGCCGCTTTGCACTGCTCAACACTGCAGGCTACAGCCTTGGCCTGTTCCCGCTGGAGCACCCGCTGTCGGTCTACGGCGCCAACAACCTGGGCAAATCGGCGTCGATCAACGCGCTGCAGTTCCCGATCCTGGCACGCATGTCAGACATGAGCTTCGGCAAGTACAGCCTCGAGCAGTCGCGCCGCTTCTACTTTGCCAGCGACACCTCGTACATTCTCTGCGAACTGAGCCTGCCCCATGGCCCCCACGTGATTGGCGTGGTCGGCCGCGGGCCGGGCGGTGGTTTCGGTCACCAGTTCTTCGCCTACAAGGGCGAACTGGACCTGGCCCACTACCAGAAGAACGACACCTGCCTGCGCCAGAAAGAGCTCTTCACCAACCTCGAGCGCCTGGGCATAAAGGCTTACGAGGTCAAGCCCGACGAGCTGCGCCGGCTGCTGGTCGGCGGCCACACGTCGGTTCCGCTGGACCTGACCATGATCCCGCTGCGCTCCACCAGCGAGCAAAGCCTGAAAACCTTCCGCGCACTGTTCATCAACCTGCTGCACATGCGCGAAATCACTGCGGCCAAGCTCAAGCAACTGTTCCTCGATGCCTTCGAGCACAGCCTGCGCTCGGGCAGTGTCGACTACATCGCCGCCTGCGAAGAGGCCTTCCGCGACGTACGCCGCATGGAACAGGACTACAACGCCCTGGTCGCGGCCGGCCCGCTGGTCGAGGCGCTGGCGGGCGGCGTGGCCCAGCGTGACATCCTGCGCGGCAAGCTGCACCGCATTTCCCCGGTGCTCGACACCTTGCTGGGCACCTGGCAGGAATACGCCATGGCGCGCAAGGAAGAGCTGGTGATCCAGGCCGAGCACTACCGTGGCGAGCAGGACCGCCTGCAGAACGACCAGCGCGGCGGCACCCAGGAGCTGATGCGCCTGGAGCGCGAAATCACCGGTATCCAGCGCTGGCTGGGTGAGCTGTCGGTCCTCAAGCACCGCTTTGCGCTGGTCGAGGACGTGAAGGTGCTGGAGCAGCAACTGCTGGCAGCCAAGGACGCGCACGACGAACTGGCCGGTGCCCTGGCCCAGTCGCGGCAGTTCAGCGCCGAAGACCTCGACGAGCGTGTGCGCGACCTGGAAAAGCGCCTGAAGCAGGTCAAGCAGCAGCTCGACCATGCCGACAACAACAGCTATGCACGCCTGCGCGAAGAGTTCTCGCAGCAGGACGTCGACCGCCTGATGCGCCTGTTCAACGGTGCGCTGTTCAGCCTGCCACTGGGCGAGCGCGGCATCGAGCTGGACGACAGCGACCTGTGGGTAAAATCGCTGGAAGCGGTGCTCGACGGCTTCAAGGGCGAGCGCTTCGAGGCGCCGGGCCTGGCCATCGACCTGACCAACATCGACCCGCCGGCCCTGCAGGCCCTGGCCGACCGCGCCGCCCTGCGCGACCAGAAAGAGCGCCTGGAGAAAGAGCTGAAACAGCTCAAGACCCAGCAGGCCGTAGCCGCCGACCGCTCGGCCTCCAAAGCCCAGACCGAAACCCTGTATCAGGAAGTGCTGGACGCCCAGAAGGCCCTGGAAGACTACCGCCGCAGCCAGACCCTCGCGGCCGAAGAGCCGGAAAAACTCGAGCAACTGTCGCAACTGGAAGCCGCCCAGGACGAGCTCAAGCGCTCCAGCGACGCGTTCACCGAACGCGTCCAGCAACTGTCGGCCAAGCTGCAACTGGTCGGCCGCCAGCTCGGCGACCTCGAGTCCAAGCAGCGCACCCTGGAAGACGCCCTGCGCCGCCGCCAACTGCTGCCGGCCGACCTGCCCTACGGTACGCCTTTCATGGAAGCCATCGACGATTCGATGGACAACCTGCTGCCGCTGCTCAACGACTACCAGGACAGCTGGCAGAGCCTGCAGCGCGTCGATAACCAGATCGAGGCACTGTATGCCCAGGTGCGCCTGAAAGGCGTGGCCAAGTTCGACAGTGAAGACGACATGGAGCGCCGCCTGCAATTGCTGGTGAACGCCTATGCGCACCGCACCGACGAAGCCCTGACCCTGGCCAAGGCGCGCCGCGCGGCGGTGACCGACATCGCCCGCACCCTGCGCAACATCCGCAGCGACTACGACAGCCTCGAGCACCAGCTGGCGCTGTTCAACCGCGAGATCAACAAGCGCCAGGTATCCAACCTGGAAAGCTTCCGCGTGGTGCTGGCGCCGAACAAGGAAGCGCTCAAGCATATCGACCAGATCATCCACAGTGCCGGCCAGTACGAGGAAGGCGAAACCCTGTCGGTATTCGACCTGACCCAGAGCGCCGAGCAGGACAACAAGAACGAAGAGGCCAAGGAGTACCTGGCGCGCCTGGTGGCGGCCAACCACAACCAACTGGGTTTGAAGGACCTGTTCGAGCTGGCGTTCGAGATCACCAAGGTCAACGGCCAGCCGGTCATCCATGCCGACATCGATGGTGCGGCGTCCAACGGCACCACCATGACCATCAAGGCGTTGACCAACATGTACCTGTTGCTGCACCTGATGGACCGCGACCTGGCCGGCCGTATTCGCCTGCCGTACTACCTGGACGAAGCGGCCGACATCGACGAGCGCAACCAGGCGGCACTGCTGGAAACCAGCCTGCAGCTGGGCTTCGTGCCGATTCTGGCGAGCGTGAAGCCCCAGGTATCGGCACGTGTGGCGATCGACCTGGAAGGTGGCAGCGGGCCGAATGGCATCTACATCGACGAGGCGGACTGGAAGTTCATCAGCCGCTTGGATAAGGTGAAAGCGGTTGTGCGTGAGGATCAGGCCGAAGAGTTGGCCTGAGGAACCTGGGGCCGCTTTGCGGCCCTTTCGCGACACAAGGCCGCTCCCACATTGACCGGCATATGCAGGACCTTTGTGGGAGCGGCCTTGCGTCGCGATGGAGGCCAAAGGCCTCCCGGCCATCTATCAGGCGATCACTGCGCCCAAGGCAAGATCGGAATCGCCGTCACCGCATTCTGTGGGCTGCCCTCGACGATGCGGTCGCTGTACACCAGGTACACCAGGGTATTGCGCTTCTTGTCGAGGAAGCGCACCACCTGCATGGTCTTGAACACCAGCGAGGTGCGCTCCTTGAACACCTCCTCGCCATCCTTGAGCTCACCCTTGAAGCTGATCGGCCCGACCTGGCGGCAGGCGATGGAGGCCTCCGCCCGATCTTCGGCAAGGCCCAGCCCGCCTTTCACCCCGCCCGTCTTGGCCCGCGACAGGTAGCAAGTCACACCTTCGACCTTGGGGTCGTCGAAGGCTTCCACCACGATGCGGTCGTTCGGCCCAAGGAACTTGAACACGGTGGACACCTGGCCGATTTCCTCAGCCCCGGCCAGCATGGGCAAGGCCAACGCGGCAACGGCAATCATCCTTCTCAACACAGCCAAACCCTCAGACCAGAACCAGGTTGTCGCGGTGCACCAGTTCTGGCTCCGCAATGTAGCCCAAGGTGCTCTCGATGGCATCCGAAGGCTGGCCAATGATCTTCTGCGCCTCCAGGGCGCTGTAGTTGGCCAGGCCACGGGCGACCTCTGCACCGTCCGGGCCGACGCACACCACCATCTCGCCACGGCGGAAACTGCCCTGCACGGTTTTCACGCCCACCGGCAGCAGGCTCTTGTTGGCCTGGCGCAGCGCCTGCACGGCACCGGCATCCAGCACCAGGGTGCCACGGGTTTGCAAGTGCCCAGCCAGCCACTGCTTGCGCGCCGCGAGCATGCCGCGCTCGGGTGACAGCAAGGTCCCCAGACGCTCGCCAGCCTTCAGGCGGTCGAGCACGCGCTCGATGCGGCCACCGATGATGATGGTGTGGGCACCCGAGCGGGCCGCCAGGCGCGCGGCGCGCAGCTTGGTCTGCATGCCGCCACGGCCCAGCGCGCCACCGGTGCCGCCGGCCACGGCATCCAGCGCCGGGTCGTCGGCACGGGCTTCGTAGATCAGCTGGGCCTCGGGGTTGTTGCGCGGGTCGGCGTCGAACATGCCATCACGGTCGGTAAGGATCACCAACAGGTCGGCCTCGACCAGGTTGGCCACCAGCGCCGCCAGGGTATCGTTGTCGCCGAAACGGATTTCGTCGGTGACCACGGTGTCGTTTTCGTTGATGACGGGCACCACACCCAGGTCGACCAGGGTACGCAGGGTGCTGCGGGCGTTCAGGTAACGCTTGCGGTCGGACAGGTCGTCATGGGTCAGCAGGATCTGCGCGGTGTGCTTGCCGTGCTCGCCGAAGCTCGACTCCCAGGCCTGCACCAGGCGCATCTGGCCGATCGACGCAGCGGCCTGCAGCTCGTTCATCGCGCTCGGTCGCGAGGTCCAGCCCAGCTGGCTCATGCCGGCAGCAACGGCCCCGGAGGACACCAGTACCAACTCCACGCCCGCCTCACGCAGCGCGACCATCTGCTCGACCCAAACGGCCATGGCCCCGCGGTCGAGGCCCTTGCCATCGGCGGTCAGCAGAGCACTGCCAATCTTCACGACCCAGCGCTTGGCGCCCGTCACCTTGCTTCGCATCTTCTTCCAACCTATGTCGAATCTGTAGATACCGTGGATACAAAAACGCCGCTCCAGAGAGCGGCGTTTAGTGTACTGCAACCGGTCAGTCGCGCACGTAAATGATTTCCGGGCCGTCTTCGTCGTCCTCGAAGTCATCGTCCCAACCGTCATCGTCGCCGATGTCGTGCACGCTCTTGACGCCGGTGCGACGCAGGGTGCGGGCGTCGTCCAGGGCCTGCAGCTGGGCACGGGCTTCGTCTTCGATGCGCTGGTCGAGGTCGGCCAGCTCTTCGGCGTAGGCCGGGTCGTTGGCCAGGCGGTCGGCGCGGTCTTCGAGGTAGCGCATCAGGTCGTGGCTGAGCTTTTCAGTGCCCTGCTTGGAGATGGCCGAAATCACGTAGACCGGACCGTCCCACTGCAGGCGCTCGACCACTTCCTGCACGCGCGCGTCGCGCTCGTCGTCCATGACCATGTCGGCCTTGTTCAGCACCAGCCAGCGCTCACGCTCGGCCAGCGACGGGCTGAAGCGGGTCAGCTCGTTGACGATCACTTCGGCTGCGTCGGCAGGGCTGCTCTCGTCCAGCGGCGCGATGTCCACCAGGTGCAGCAGCACGCGGGTGCGGGCCAGGTGCTTGAGGAAGCGGATACCCAGGCCGGCGCCATCGGAAGCACCTTCGATCAGGCCGGGGATGTCGGCGATGACGAAGCTCTTCCAGCGGTCGACGCTGACCACACCCAGGTTCGGCACCAGGGTGGTGAACGGGTAATCGGCCACTTTCGGCTTGGCGGCCGAAACCGAGCGAATGAAGGTGCTTTTGCCGGCGTTTGGCAGGCCCAGCAGGCCCACGTCGGCCAACACCTTCATTTCCATCTTCAGGTCACGCTGCTCACCCGGCTTGCCTGGGGTGGTCTGGCGCGGTGCCCGGTTGGTACTGGACTTGAAGCGCGTGTTCCCCAGGCCGTGCCAGCCGCCTTGGGCGACCATCAGTTTCTGCCCCGGGGTGACCAGGTCACCGATCACTTCCTGGGTGGAAGCATCGATCACGGTAGTACCGACCGGCACACGCAGGAACAGGTCTTCACCCTTCTTGCCGGTGCAGTCGGTGCTGCCGCCGTTGGCGCCGCGCTGGGCTTCGTGGTGACGGGTGTAGCGGTAGTCGACCAGGGTGTTCAGGTTTTCGTCGGCAACCATGTACACCGAGCCGCCGTCACCGCCATCCCCGCCATTGGGGCCACCGTTCTCGATGAACTTCTCGCGACGGAAGCTCATGCAACCGTTGCCGCCGTCACCGGCCTTGACCCGAATAGATACTTCGTCAACAAACTTCATTAAAACCGCCTCTCGTCGGCAGACGAGCTGAATGACTCAAAAACATGAGGCTCTTGCAAAAATGAGCGCGGCGGCCCCGTACGACCGTAGAAACCAACGCCGGCAACCCAGACAAACAGCTTTGCAAGAGGCTCACCACAAACGAAAAAGCCCCGTCGCATGACGGGGCTTCTGGAGCGACGTCGCGATTAAGCGGCGACGATGCTCACGTAACGGCGCATGAACTCGCCTTTCTTCTCGAACTTGATCACGCCTTCGATCTTGGCGAACAAGGTGTGGTCCTTGCCCATGCCAACGCCGTAGCCAGCGTGGAATTCGGTGCCGCGCTGACGGACGATGATGTTGCCTGGCTTGATAACCTGGCCGCCATACATCTTCACGCCAAGGCGTTTCGATTCTGAGTCGCGACCGTTACGAGTACTACCACCAGCCTTCTTGTGAGCCATGGTTCAATTCTCCAAATAAATTCAGGGGATCTAGGGGATTAAGCCTGGATACCGGTGATTTTGATCTCGGTGAACCACTGGCGGTGGCCCATACGCTTCATGTGGTGCTTACGACGACGGAACTTGATGATGCGAACCTTGTCGTGGCGGCCTTGCGAAACGACTTCGGCCACTACTTTAGCGCCAGCAACAACTGGAGCACCGATGGTGACTTCTTCACCGTTGGCGACCAGCAGGACGCGATCGAAAGTCACGGATTCGCCAGTGGCGACTTCCAGTTTTTCGATCTTGAGGAATTCACCTTCAGCGACTTTGTACTGCTTGCCGCCGGTAACGATTACTGCGTAAGACATGGTATTTCTCCGATAATCCTGCTCACCCAGCGCTTTATATGATGAGTATTGGCTGGCATGGCTGCACAGGGCTGGAACGGCCCGGCGCAATTGCGTAAGGCAGGTGCTGCCCAGGAAGTTAGGGTGCGCGATTGTACGCAACCACGGTTTTGCTTGCAAGTGCCGCCCCCGGCCAGCTGGCACCGCGCCTTGACACACCGGGACCTGCGACCTAGCATGCCGCGCAACCTCACTGGAGCAGCCGATGCAACCCCAAACCTTCTACCGCGCGGTAGCTGATGATTTCAGCGCCGTCGACGAGATCATCAAGAAGCAGCTGACCTCGCGCGTGCCGCTGGTATCGAAGATCGGCGACTATATCACGTCCGCCGGCGGCAAGCGCCTGCGCCCCCTGCTGGTCCTGCTGTGTGGCAAGGCCCTGGGCCGTGAAGGCGACGACCTGCGCCTGCTGGCTGCCACCATCGAGTTCCTGCACACCGCCACCCTGCTGCACGACGATGTGGTCGACATGTCCGGCATGCGCCGCGGCCGCTCCACCGCCAATGCCCTGTGGGGTAACGCGCCGAGCGTGCTGGTGGGTGACTTCCTTTATTCGCGCTCGTTCGAAATGATGGTCGAGCTGGGCTCGATGCCGGTCATGCAGATCCTGTCCAAGGCCACCCGGGTGATCGCCGAGGGTGAGGTGCTGCAGCTGTCGCGGGTACGCGACGCCAGCACCACCGAGGAAGTCTACATGGAGGTCATCCGGGGCAAGACGGCCATGCTGTTCGAAGCCTCCACCCACAGCGCCGCGGCGCTGGCCGAAGCCACGGACGCGCAGCGCGAAGCCCTGCGAACCTTCGGCGACCACCTGGGCGTGGCCTTCCAGCTGGTCGACGACCTGCTGGACTACAAGGGCGACTCGCAGACGCTGGGCAAGAACGTTGGCGACGACCTGGCCGAAGGCAAGCCTACCCTGCCGCTGATCTATACCATGCGCGAAGGCACTGCCGAACAGGCTGCGCTGGTGCGCCAGGCCATTCAGAAGGGCGGCCTGGAAGACCTCGAGCAGATTCGCGTGGCAGTCGAGGAATCGGGTGCGCTGCAGTACACCGCAGAGCTGGCTCGTGATTACGTGAAGCGCGCCATTGCGTGCCTTGAGGTGCTGCCAGCCAGCGAGTACCGCGATGCGCTGGTTGAGCTGAGCGAGTTTGCAGTCGCGCGCACGCACTGACAGACCGAGCCGCTTCTTCGCGGGCTTGCCCGCTTCCACAGGTTGATACCAACACTGTGGGAGCGGGCAAGCCCGCGGTTGCTTTTGTCCGGACATAATCCCTTCTGGAAAAATACCTTTTACAATGCGGGCTTTCTACCGCCCGTCTGTTTGTTTGAGGAACCGAAGTGAGCACTCTGCCACCCTGCCCGAAATGCAATTCCGAATACACCTATGAGGATGGCACTCAGCTGATCTGCCCTGAATGCGCCCACGAGTGGTCGGCCAGCGGCGATGCCGAGGCTGCCAGCGACGAGGTGGTGAAAAAGGATTCGGTCGGCAACATCCTGCAGGATGGCGACACCGTCACCGTGATCAAGGACCTGAAGGTCAAGGGTTCATCCCTGGTGGTCAAGGTCGGCACCAAGGTCAAGAACATCCGCCTGTGCGATGGCGACCACGACATCGACTGCAAGATCGACGGCATCGGCGCCATGAAGCTGAAGTCCGAGTTCGTTCGCAAAGTCTGATTACATGAATTCCGCCAATTGGCGCTTGCTATTCTGATAATAAGAATTATTCTCATTGGAATCGATTTCCAAGGAGAGTAGCCATGACTTATCTGATCGACGCCTGGCTGGACCGCCCTCACCCCTACCTGCGCATTCTTCATCGGGAAACCGGCGAGGTGTGCGCGGTACTCGAAGCAGAAGCCCTCGACGAACTGCGTGACCAGGGCGACCTGGACATGAGCGGGTTGAATTCGAGTGAACCGGGGGTATTGAAGGAGCTGGTGCGCAATCTGTTTCTGTTCTGCTATGCGCGGGCGTTGCGCCCTACGGGAACGGATTGGAATTGAGGTTGGCAGCGCCGGCCTCATCGCTGGCAAGCCAGCTCCCACAAGTACTGCTAACGCGACACCTGTGGGAGCGGGCGAGCCCGCGAATGGGCCGCAAAGCGGCCCCGGCGATCTTACAGAACGTCGAGCAGCTCGACGTCGAACACCAGCACGCTGTGCGGCGGGATGCTGCCCACGCCTTGGGCGCCGTAAGCCAGCTCGCTCGGCACGTACAGGCGCCATTTGCTGCCTGCGTTCATCAGCTGCAGGGCTTCGGTCCAGCCAGCGATCACGCCGCCGACCGGGAATTCAGCCGGCTGGCCACGCTCGTAGGAGCTGTCGAACACAGTGCCGTCGATCAGGGTGCCGTGGTAGTGCGTGCGCACGTTGTCTTCACGGCTTGGCTTGGCGCCGTCGCCGGCAGTCAGCACTTCGAACTGCAGACCGGAAGCCAGGGTAGTGATGCCGTCACGCTTGGCGTTCTCGACCAGGAATTCCTTGCCCGCGGCAGCAGCGGCTTCGGCCTTGGCCGCCGCTTCGGCTTGCATCACTTCGCGGATGACCTTGAAGCTGGCCGACAGGTCGGCTTCGCTGACGCGGCTGTCGGCGCCGTTGAAAGCGTCGGTCAGGCCGGCCAGGATCGCTTCCAGGCTGACGCCTGGTGGTGGGTTGTCGCGCAGCTGGCCGCCCAGCTGACGGCCAATGCCGTAGCTGACGCGGGTTTCGTCGGTGGACAGGTTGAGTTCGGACATTGTCGTGCTCCACTGCAGGGCGCAGTGCAGCCGCGCCCTTGATGAAAAGGGCGAGCAGCCTAGCACACTGGGCCGCCGCGAGCAGCTACCAGGCCAAAGGCTGCGCGCGCGAACAGCCCTGTACGACTCAGTGCTTGGTCAGCTTGTCCAGGTAGCCCATGCAGAACGCCGAAACCACGAAGGTCATGTGAATGATCACGTACCACATCAGGTAGTCGGTGGAGATGTTCTGTGCGTCCATGAACACGCGCAGCAGGTGAATGGACGAAATGGCCACGATCGATGCGGCCACCTTCATCTTCAGCGACGAAGAGTCCATTTTGCCCAGCCAGTTGAGCTTTTCCTTGCTTTCGTCGATGTCCAGTTGCGAGACGAAGTTCTCGTAGCCGGAAATCATCACCATCACCAGCAGGCCGCCCACCAGCGACATGTCGATCAGCGACAGGATCACCAGGATCAGGTCGGCTTCACTGAGGGCGAAGACGTTGGGCAGGACGTGGACCACTTCCTGGAAAAATTTCAGCGCCAGGGCCAGCAGGCCGAGTGACAGGCCGAAGTAGATCGGGGCGAGCAGCCAGCGCGAGGCATACATCGCGTTTTCGAGGATACGTTCCATGAAGTTCGGGACTCATCAGGTGACTAAAAAGCGACGGCGAGTATAGCCAGCCACCTGTTGCAGCAAAAGCCCGATCCAGGCGACCACGACCCCCTGTAGGGCGGCCTTGCGTCGCGATCGGCCCGCAAAGCGGCCCTAGCGCTCGCTCAGGTCTCCGGATGGAACTGGTAGTCCCCCAGGTTCCGGCAGCGCTCGCCGTTGATCCGGCGCAGCTGCGCCTGCAGGTGCAAACACCAGATCTGCGGGTCTTCTGCCACTTGGTACCCGTGCAGGGTCAGGCTGTCGACGATGGCATGCAGCACCGACTCGGCCACCATTGGCCCATGGAACGGCCCCTGGGCCTTGATTGCAGAGGGTTGTTCACCGGCCATGCCGGCGGCGAACAGCAAGGTCCACATGCCGGTGTCGCCGGCCAATGGGCGGATGCTGCATTCGATGCGGGTCACCAGGCCCAGGCACTGGCGTGTGAGGCTGAGGTTGCGCATGGCCGCGTCCCCTCCAATGAGCCTTGTTCAGCCTGAAACCCTCAGGCTGTTTCCATCCTGAACGCTGTTCCTTCCTTAAGTTCCAGCATAGAAGAGGAAAACAGAAAGTTGGAAAACCGGCGCTGAACGGTAGCACATGGCCGCCAGCGCCGGTTTATTGACTCAGGCGGGCTTGGCCTGGGCGATGACTTCCTCAAGGCGCTCCTTTTCCGCCCTTTCGATCTCCTCCTCACTGATCATCTCGGCGATTTCCCGCAGGCGTTCCACCACCCGGGCGTTGACACTGCCCTCGGTGAACTGGCCCTTGTCATCCAGCACCCCGGCCTCTTCACCTACCAGCAGGCTGAGCGCCTCGTCGGCCTGGCTGACGGCGTAGACGTGGAACATGCCGTTTTCCACAGCCTGCAACACACGCTCGTCGAGCATCAGGGTAGCCACGTTGGCACGCGGGATGATGACTCCCTGCTCGCCCGTCAGGCCACGCGCTTCGCACAGGCGGAAGAAGCCCTCGATTTTCTCGTTCACCCCACCCACGGCCTGCACTTCACCAAACTGGTTGATCGAGCCAGTAATGGCGAAGCACTGCTTGAGCGGTGTACGCGACAAGGCCGAGATCAGCGTGCACGCCTCGCCCAGCGAGGCGCTGTCACCGTCGACATAGCCGTAGGACTGCTCCAGGGCGATACTCGCGGAAATCGCCAACGGGAATTCCTGGGCGTAGCGGCTGCCCAGGTAACCGGTGAGGATCATCACCCCCTTGGAGTGGATCGGCTGGCCCAGGTTGACCTCTCGCTCGATGTCGACGATACCGCTGCCGCCCGGGTAAACCGTGGCCGAAATACGTGCCGGCATGCCGAACGCCGAATCGCCGACTTCCAGCACCGTCAGCCCGTTGCACTTGCCAATCGCCGCACCCTCAGTGTCGATCAGGATGATGCCGGCAAGCATGTCGTCCAGTACCCGCTGCGATACCCGGCCGGTACGAGTGGCCTTGGCCTTGAGCGCCCGCTCGATATGGCCGGCGTCAGTCATTTCGTCACCGGCCAGCTGGCGGATGAAGTCGGCTTCGCTGACCAGCTGGAACAGGTCGCCGATACGGGCCGACAAGCGCGACTGGTTCTCCGCCAGGCGTGCGCTGAACGTGGCCAGGCGCGCCACCGCATCGCTGGTCAGCGGCGCCATGCCTTCTTCGTTGGTGCGGGTGCGCAACAGCTGGGCGAATTGCTCCAGGTTCTCGTCGACCATGGGCATGTCTTCGTCGAAGTCGACCAGCACGCGGAACATCTCCTGGAAGTCAGAGTCGTGGTCCTGCAGTGCGTAGTACAGCTGCCGCGAGCCGATGATCACCAGCTTGACATTGAGCGGGATCATCTGCGGCTGCAGGCTGACAGTAGCCACCCGGCCCAGCTCACCGATCGGCGATTCCATTTTCAGCTTGCGCGATTGCAGCGCACGCTTGAGCGCGTCCCACACGAACGGTTCGCCCAGCATCTTCTCGGCTTCGAGGATCAGGAAGCCGCCATTGGCCCGGTGCAGCGCCCCCGGGCGCAACTGGCGATACGAGGTATACAGCGCGCCCTGGTCGGTGCTGTATTCGATGCGGCCAAACAGGTTGTCGTAGGTCGGATGCGGCTCGAACACCACCGGTGCGCCACCGTTGGCGTAGTGGCCCACGACCAGGCTTGGCGCGTATTGCTCTTCCAGCAGCTTGCGAGCAACGGCGTCGGTCTTGCTGTCATCGACCAGTTGCTCGACCACGGTGCGCAGCAGGTTCAATTGCACCGATTGCAGGTAGGCGCAGACCGCGGCGTTCTCGGCGTACTTTTCCGAAAGCGGCGCCAGCAGCGGTTGCAAGGCCAGGGTGATGGTTTCTTCGTTCAGCTGGCGCAACTGGTTGTTCGACTCGCGCTTCCACTGCGGCAGGCTGGCCAACTCCTCGTTCAGCTGCTCCTCGAGCTGGGCGATGTCTTCGTGGAACTGCTCGCGCACCTCTTCCGGCAACTGGGCGAATTCCGCTTCGTCCAGCGCCTTGCCATCGGCCATGGGGGTAAAGGCGACGTTGCTGGAGTCGCGGTACAAGGCCACGTCCTTCTCCAGCGACGCCCGCTCGATCACATCCAGGGCACGGTCATAGCGCTGGTTGAAGGCGCGGTCGATGGCGCCCTTCTTCTGCTGGTACGACGGGTGCTCGAACACCGCCGGGAAGGTGGCCAGCAGGTTGTCGATCAGCCCGCCCATGTCGGCGATGAACTCGGTGGCGGTGCCGGACGGCAGCTCCAGTGCCCGCGGCTCGCGGGTGTCGTCGAAGTGGTTGACGTATACCCAGTCGGCCGGGGTCTGCTGGCGTTTGCCTTCGGCCTTGAGGTAGCGTTTGACGAACGAGAAACGCCCGGTGCCGGGCTCGCCCATCACGTACACGTTGTAACCAGGGCGTGGCATGGCCACGCCGAACTGCAGGGCCTCGACAGCACGTTCCTGGCCCAGGACTCCGCGAAACGGCTCCAGATCGTCGGTATTGGTAAAGGCAAACTGCTCGGGTGAGAAACGCCGGGTCAGGGCTTCAGGCGCAAGACGCAGGCGCGCAGCGACAGGATCGGGCATTGGGTTTCCTTACTTCGGCGGGGCAGATACGCAGCATTCTGGCGCTGCCCGCGCGCGCCTTGCAAGGCTCCAGGGGACTTTATATCGCCGCACCTCACCGCCAGAGCAGGTATTCGAACAGCAAATTTTTCGCAATCAACAACGCAACCTTTAGATCGTGCCTAAACTCCAAGCTGCGCGGGTGGGTGAAATGCTTTCCCGACCTGGCAACCGAGTTGCCAGAAACCCTGACCCTTGGTTATGACAAAGAGAAAAAAGCTATGAAACGGATTCTTCTGGGTACTCTGTTCACCGTGGTCTCGCTCAACGCCATGGCAGAAGCGCCAGGCGGCCCGAACTGCGGCTGGGGCAACATGCTGTTCGAGGGCCAGCGCGGCACGCCGGCTCACTTCCTGGCTTCCACCACCAACGGCACCTCTGGTAACGCCACCTTCGGTATGACCTCCGGCACCAACGGCTGCTCGACCAAGGCTTCGCTGACCTACGGCGGCAAGTCCTGGTTCGCCATGAACGGCATGATGAACGAGCTTTCCGAAGACATGGCCATGGGCCAAGGTGAAGCACTGACCACCTATGCCGTGGTACTCGGCGTGGCCCCGGAAGACCGTGGCTACTTCAACTCGGTCACCCACCAGCACTTCAACCAGATCTTCAGCAGCGCCGACGTCACCGCTGAAACTGTCCACAGCAACACCCTCGCTGTACTGAAGGGCGACCCACGCCTGGCCAAATACGCTACCGAGGCCTAAGCTGCAGCTCCCGCCCCTTCGGGGGCGGGTTTCGCCTTTTTCGGCATCGTTCAGAAGTAGTTGCCCGATATGCTCAAACGCTTCGCTGCCCTCGCGCTGTGTGTCTGCGCCCCTGTTCACGCCGCCCCTGTTCACGCCGCCCCTGTGCTGGATCAAGGCCGCCTCCAGCAACTGGCCAATACCCCCTACTGGATTGCCTTGGGTCATTACGAAACCGCCAAGCTCGGCGGCTGGCGCAGCTATGTGGACGATGACGCGTTCTTCCTGGCCAAAGACGGTGCGCACCACCCCGACCAGGAGCTGCAAGCCACGGTGCAAGCCCTGTACGCCCCGGCCAGCCTCGGCGACAAACATGCCCAGTGCGTATTCCCCGCACGCACCCGCTGGCTGCGTGAGCAGCTGAATTTGCAAGGCTTGCCACAACCGGACTGCCAGGCGTTCAACACCTGGTACAAATCGGTCGACCCGCACAGCGCCGCGCTGATTTTCCCGGCGGCCTACCTGAACAGCCCCTCGTCGATGTTCGGCCACACCCTGCTGCGCATCGACCAGTCCACTACCCGCAGCGACGACACCACGCTGCTGAGCTACGCGATCAACTTCGGCGCCTACATCGAAGGCAGCGACAACAGCATCCTGTATGCCTGGAAAGGCCTGATGGGCGGCTACCCGGGGCTGTTCGCGCTGATGCCCTACCAAGAGAAGCTCTCCGAATACCGCAGCCTGGAAAACCGCGACCTGTGGGAATACCAGCTGGACCTGACCCCACAGGAAACCGGGCGCATGGTCGAGCATGTGTGGGAACTGAAGCAGATTCAGTTCGATTACTTCTTCTTCGACGAAAACTGCTCGTACCGCCTGCTGGAACTGCTGCAGGTGGCCCGCCCAAGCCTGGACCTGACATCGCAGTTTCCGCTGACCGCTATCCCCACCGACACGGTCAAGGCCGTGAAGCAGTCCGGCCTGGTCGCCAGCGAAACCTACCGCCCTTCGCGCGAACGTGAGCTGCTGGCCCGCGCCGAGCCGCTGGACCACAACGAAAAGCAACAGGTGCTGGCGGTCAGCGCCGACACCGCGCAACTGCAGAGCCCTGCGTTCAAGGCGCTGCCCCGCGAGCGCCAGGCGCTGGTGCAGGACGCCGCCTATCGCCTCGAGCGCTACCGTGCCAACGGTCAGGAGCGTGACCCGGGCCAAGCCAAGCGCAGCTTCGAACTGCTGCGGGCGATCAACGGCAACCCGCCCCCGCCGCTGCAGGTAGAGCGCCCCGGCCTGCCCGAAGACGGCCATGACTCACGGACCTGGCAACTGGGGGTGGGCACCCGCGAGGACCGTGCCTACGCCGAGTATGGCCTGCGCATGGCCTACCACGACCTGAACGACAACGCCTATGGCTTCCCGCTGGGCGCCCAGATCGAAATCCTGCAATTGAAGGTGCGCCAGTACGAAGGCAACGACTGGCAGGTACAACGCCTGGACTTGGCCACCATCCGCTCGCTGACCCCACGCAACGCCTTGCTCAAGCCTTGGTCATGGCAAGTGGCTGGCGGCCTGGAGCGGGTACCCGGCAAGCATGATGACGAGGTGCTGGTAAGCCATGTGAATGGTGGCGCCGGCGGCACCTGGCAACTGGCCGATGGCTTGCTCGGTTTTGCCCTGGGCACGGTGCGGGTCGAACGCCACAACGACTTCGCCGAATTCATTGCCCCGGCCGCGGGGTTCAATGGCGGGCTGCTGTGGCGCAACGGGCTGGGCAACATGACCCTGGAGGCCAAAGGTGATTACTTCACCAATGGCGAAGTACGTCGCAGCCTGAGCCTGAACCAGCAATGGGAAATCAGCCAGAACCTGGGGGTGAGGTTGAGTGCTTCGCGTGAGTTCAGCCACCTGGCCACTGCGCAGAATGAGGTGATGCTGGAGCTGAAGTGGTACCACTACTGAAGATTGCGGGTTGCCTGCACAGGCAACAGTGTGGCCCAACCAACTCTTTGACACTGTTTTGACACCAACCCGACAAATCGCCACCTAGACTTGCCCCTATCGACGGGAGGGTCAGGTGGTTATGTCGCGGTACTGGTTCGGCGTGTGCATTGCGTTGTTGCTGTCAGGTTGTGAAACCACACACGAGCAAATGCTCGCCAACGGCTATCCCCCTGCCTATGCCGATGGCTTTCAGGACGGTTGCAGCAGTGGCCACCAGGCCGCCGGCACCATGGCCGGCGACTTTCGCAAGGACGTACCCCGCTACCTGCACGAGCGCCAGTACGAAACCGGCTGGGACGATGGCTTTCGCCAGTGCCAGGCCATGCAGAACACTGAAGAGCAGCGCCAGTACCACGAGCGCTTCTGGGACCAGCGCGACCGCGAGTGGCAGCAGGAAAAGGACCGTGGCGCCGCCAAGGCCTATCGCCACGACTGAGGTCGTTAACGGACATTTCTTTAAACCCGCGGCCTGCCATGATGGTCTTCTGCACAAGGAGGCCTTGCATGAGCCGAGCATTCGTCAATGAGGACCAGGCCGCCGCCCAGGCCGATCAACCGGTAGAGCGGCGCGTCAGTGAGCAACCCAACTATGTGACCGCCAGCGGCCTGCGCCAGTTGCAGGAACGTGTGGCCGAGTTGAATGCCTTGCGCAGCGACCTGCAGGCGCAGGGCGAGCGTGTGGACAAGCAGCGGCTGGCCGATACCGAGCGCGACCTGCGGTACTTCAGCGCGCGGGTGCAGAGCGCCCAGGTGGTACCGCCCGCGACGTCGCACAGCAAGGTGCAGATTGGCAGCCGGGTACGCTTTGTCGACGCGCAAGACCAGGCGCATGAGGTACGGCTGGTGGGCGAGGATGAGGCGGATGCCGGGCGCGGCCTGATCAACTGGGGGTCGCCGTTGGGGCGGGCCTTGCTGGGGGCGGGGCCGGGGGATGAGGTGGTGTGGCAGCGGCCGGTTGGGGAATTGCTGATCGAAGTGACTGACGTGATCGCTGAAGGGTGAGGTGCTTTGTATCGCGACGGGCCGCAGAGCGGCCCCCTGCGATCCCGGATCAAACCACGCCCTGAGCCAACATCGCATCCGCCACTTTGACAAAGCCGGCGATGTTCGCACCTTTCACGTAATTGACCCGGCCATCCGCCTCTTCACCATAATGCACGCAAGCATGGTGGATCGATTGCATGATGTTGTGCAGCTTGCTGTCCACTTCGCCGGCAGTCCACAGCAGGCGCATGGCATTCTGCGACATCTCCAGGCCAGACACGGCCACACCGCCGGCGTTGGATGCTTTGCCCGGGGCATAGAGGATGCCGGCTTCCAGGAAGATATCCACCGCTTCCAGGGTGGTCGGCATGTTGGCGCCTTCGGCCACGCAGATACAGCCGTTGGCCAGCAAGGTACGGGCGTCTTCGGCGCCCAGTTCATTCTGCGTGGCGCACGGCAAGGCGATGTCGCATGCCAGGCTCCAAGGGGTCTGGCCCTTGCGGAACTCCAGGCCGAACTGCTCGGCCAGCTCGCTGATACGGCCCCGCTTGACGTTCTTCAGCGCCATCAGTGCTTCCCACTGGGCATCGGTCAGGCCGGCTTCGGCATACAGCGTGCCTTCGGAGTCCGACATGGAGATCACTTTGCCGCCCAGGTCCATGACCTTGCGCGCGGCATACTGGGCAACGTTGCCCGAGCCCGACACCGCCACGCGACGGCCGTCGATGCGCTTGTCCTGGCGCTTGAGCATTTCCTCGGCGAAATACACGCAACCGTAGCCGGTGGCTTCGGGGCGAATCAGGCTGCCACCGTAGGTCATCCCCTTGCCGGTCAGTACCGACGTGAACTGGTTGGCAAGCCGCTTGTACTGGCCAAACATGAAGCCGATTTCGCGGGCACCCACGCCGATGTCACCGGCCGGCACGTCGCAGTCGGCGCCGATGTGGCGGTACAGCTCGCTCATGAACGCCTGGCAGAAGCGCATCACTTCGGCGTCGCTCTTGCCTTTGGGGTCGAAGTCCGACCCGCCCTTGCCACCCCCCATGGGCAGCGAAGTCAGGGAGTTCTTGAAGACCTGCTCGAAGGCCAGGAATTTCAGCACGCTGAGGTTGACCGAGGGGTGGAAGCGCAAGCCGCCCTTGTACGGGCCGATGGCGCTGCTCATCTGGATACGGTAGCCGCGGTTGACCTGCACTTTGCCCTGGTCATCGACCCACGACACGCGAAACAGCACCGCACGCTCCGGCTCGACCATACGCTCCAGGATGCCGGACTGCAGGTAATGAGGGTTGGCTTCCAGGAAGGGCCACAGCGTGCGCAGCACTTCTTCCACTGCCTGATGAAACTCAGGCTGGCCTGGGTCGCGCTGTTGCAGGCGCGCGAGGAAACTGTCGACAGATTCGATCATGGTAGACATCTCACCGAAGATTTTGGACTTATTGGTTTTTCGGGAATGTACCAAGAAGCAATCGCACCGGAACAGGGCGATATGTCGTTTTTCTGAATTTATTTGGTGCGTTTTATATAAGTGTATACAAAAACAGCCGGAATACTGGCCTTCAAACAGCCACACCCGTAAACGGCAGGCACAAAAATGGGGCCACCAAGGGCCCCATTCCTGTGCATCAAGACACTGGCTTACTGGGCCAGTTTCTTGTGCCGTACCCGGTGCGGCTGGGCAGCAGCGTCACCCAGACGCTTTTTGCGGTCGGCTTCGTACTCGGTGTAGTTACCCTCGAAGAACACCACGTTCGAGTCGTCTTCGTACGCCAGGATGTGGGTCGCCACACGGTCCAGGAACCAACGGTCGTGGGAAATCACGATCGCGGCGCCCGGGAAGTCCAGCAGGGCTTCTTCCAGCGAACGCAGGGTTTCCACGTCCAGGTCGTTGGACGGTTCGTCGAGCAGCAGGACGTTACCGCCCTCCTTCAGCGTCAACGCCAGGTGCAGGCGACCCCGCTCACCACCGGACAGGTCCTTGACGAACTTCTGCTGGTCGCCGCCTTTGAAGTTGAAACGGCCAACGTAAGTGCGCGACGGGATCTCGTAGTTGCCGATCTTGATCATGTCGGAACCGTCGGACACCTGCTGGAACACGGTCTTGCTGCCGTCCAGGTCTTCGCGGCTTTGGTCGACGCAAGCCAGTTGCACGGTTTCGCCGATTTCGATGCTGCCCGAATCCGGCTGTTCCTTGCCCATCAGCATGCGGAACAGGGTGGACTTACCAGCACCGTTACCACCGATCACGCCGACGATCGCGCCTTTTGGCATGGCGAACGACAGGTTGTCGATCAGTACGCGGTCGCCATAGCCCTTGGTGACGTTCTTGAACTCGATGACCTTGTCACCCAGGCGTGGGCCGGCCGGGATGTAGATCTCGTTGGTTTCGCTACGCTTCTGGAATTCCTGCGACTGCATTTCTTCGAAGCGCTGCAGGCGGGCCTTGGACTTGGACTGGCGGGCCTTGGCGCCTTTGCGCACCCATTCCAGTTCCTCTTTCATGGCCTTTTCATGGGCGCTTTGCTGCTTGGACTCCTGCGCCAGGCGCTCGGACTTGGCTTCCAGCCAGCCCGAGTAGTTGCCTTCGTACGGGATGCCGGCGCCACGGTCCAGTTCCAGGATCCAGCCAGCGACGTTGTCGAGGAAGTAACGGTCGTGGGTAATCGCCACCACCGTGCCCGGGAAGTCGTGCAGGAAGCGCTCCAGCCAGGCCACCGAGTCGGCGTCCAGGTGGTTGGTTGGTTCGTCGAGCAGCAGCATGTCGGGGGCCGACAGCAGCAGGCGGCAAAGGGCCACACGGCGCTTCTCACCACCGGACAGGTGCTCGATGCGGGCGTCCCAGGCCGGCAGGCGCAGGGCGTCGGCAGCGACGTCCAGCTGGCGCTCCAGGTTGTGGCCATCGGCGGCCTGCAGGATGGCTTCCAACTTGGCCTGTTCGGCGGCCAGCTTGTCGAAGTCGGCATCTGGTTCGGCGTAGGCAGCGTACACCTCGTCCAGGCGGGCCTGGGCGTCCTTGATCACGCTGACCGCTTCTTCGACCACTTCGCGGACCGTCTTGCTCGGGTCCAGTTGCGGTTCCTGGGGCAGGTAGCCCACGTTGATGTCGGGCATCGGACGGGCTTCGCCGTCGAATTCCTTGTCGACGCCCGCCATGATCCGCAGCAGGGTCGACTTACCGGCGCCGTTCAGGCCGAGCACGCCAATCTTGGCGCCTGGGAAGAATGACAGGGAAATGTTCTTGAGAATTTCCCGCTTCGGCGGCACGACCTTGCTCAGCCGATGCATGGTGTAGACGTATTGAGCCAAAACCAAGCCCTCTAATCAGGTAAGTAAAGACATCGACGATCGCCCTGGCGCGCTGACCAGGGAGATGTGTGTTTGGGTGTAATTGAACAAAGGCGACCATTCTACGCCATCGCACGGCGTTTCATAGGCGGGGCGATGGTGGGCAGGGAACGGTGTGATCTATGGGGAAATGTGTTGCCTGTGGCGGCCCTTTCATGACTTTAGCCGCGAAAGGGGCGGCACCGCTGCCGAGATGGCTCAGACGTGACGCTGCCGGGCCTTGCCACGCGGCAACCGGCAACGGTCACCCTGCTCGGCCAGGCGCGCGGCCCAGGCAGACTTCACGCTGAAGCCACTGCTGCGGGCAGGCTGCTGCTCGGCAACATTCGCGGGTTTGGCGGCCGCAGGGGCAGTGCTGACCACCTTGGCTGCAGGCTTGTGGGCCGCAGCCACTGCCGGCGCTGCCGCCTTGGCGGTCTTGCGCAGTTCAGCCAGCGACGGGGCCTTGGGCTTGGCCGAACTGGCCGCTTCAGGTTTGCTCAGCGAACGCTGGCAAGACTTGCAGGATACGTCCTCGGTCACGGCAGTGCTGACAAGGGTCTGACTGCTACGCCCACAGGCGGAATCGAGGCCATTGGAGGAAAAGTGAGTAACCAAAAGCGAACATCTCCGATGCGTTGTCATGTAAAGCGGGCGGCATTCTCGCACAGGTTGCAGGGGCTTGCCGAACCGGCGGGCAGTCGCCATCGGTCCAGATGGCTGGCACTTTGCCATAATCGTAGGCATGCTAGCCGGTTTCGGCTGTCCGGCCTTATAGTGCGCCACCACGGTGTGACTGCCGGACACCGGTACATGCCGTGCACGTTTCGTCCCTGCCATCGCCAGCCCAATCGCAGGATCAGCGCTTGATCAATCTTACTCACCCGTCGTCACTGCGTTCCGCGCCTGAAGCACCCGCCTCTACCCTGCGCGGGTCGATCAAGGGCACGTTGGCGCTGCTGGCCCTGATCCTGCTGGGCCTGCTGCTGTGGCAACTGTTCGCCCAGTTCAACCACACCCAGGCCGACCTGCGCGCGCAGAGCCTGGATGCCAGCGTGGAAATGGCCGACCACCTGAACCTGAACATGGCGTTCAAGGCCCAGCAGGCGCTGAATGTGGTACAGCCCTACATCAACCCGCCGACGCCCGCAGCCATGCCCAGCCTGGTGGATACCCTGCGCCAGCGCCTGCCCGACCTGCAAAGCCTGGCCTGGCTGGACAGCACCGGGCAGCTGCGCGCCGACAGCCTGGCCGGCAGCCCGGACCGGCAGTGGCTGGACGAGTTGCTGGCGCTGAACCAGGGGCGTGCGTACTTCTTCACCAATTCGCCCGACAACCACGCGCTGTACATGCTGCTGCGCCAGGCCACCGAGCAGGAACGCGGCTACTGGCTGCTGCGCCTGTCGCCAGACTACTACCGCGAGCTCACCCTGCACCTGGACAGCGGCACCCATCCGTTATGGCTGCTGGAAAACAGCCGCACTGGCGAAGTGCTGCAGCGCCATGCCCCCACCGCTACCAGCGATGACCCGCTGCAAAGCGTGATGCTGGCCTTCATCGACAACAGCACCTGGCAACTGCGCGGCCTGTTCGACGCCAAGCTGATGCAACAGAAGCTGCTGCCGGCGCTGATCGGCAAATGCCTGCTGGTGCTGTTTTGCGCCCTGCTGCCGGTGCTGGCCCTGATCAACATGCGCCGGCGCCAGCGTGCGCTGCAGGAAGACCGCCGGCGCTACCAGGAAATTTTCGAAGGCACCGGCGTGGCCCTGTGCGTGCTCGACTTGTCGAGCCTGCCGGGCCAGCTGGACCGCTACCACCTGCGCAACCGCGCCGCACTCAAGCACAGCCTGGCCCTGGATCCAGGCCTGCGCCGGTCCCTGCTGCTGGAACTGAAGATCACCGAAGTCAACCAGGTGGCCCGCCAGTTACTGAACATCGACTGCCATGAAGGCGCCTGGCAGCGGTTGATCGACGGCACCGGCGATGGCCGCGACAGCATCGGCATGCAACTGATCGACGCGCTGATCGAACAGCGCCAGGTGCTGGAGCTGGAAGTACGCCTGCCGTCACCGCTGGGTGGCGAGTTGCACCTGTGGTTGATGGCGCGCCTGCCGCAACAACGGCGTGACTACCAGGCGGTGATCCTGAGCATCAGCGACATCACCAGCCGCAAGCAGGTCGAACTGTCGCTGCTGGAGCGCGAAAGCTTCTGGTCCGACGTGGTGCGCACCGTACCCGACCAGCTGTATGTGCAGGATGTGCTCAGCCAGCGGATGATCTTCAGCAACCGCCACCTCGGCCAGACACTGGGCTACGACCGTACCGAGCTGGCACACATGGGCGAGCGCTTCTGGGAACTGCTGCTGCACCCCGAAGACGCCGCGCACTACCAGGCCTTGCGCCAGCAACAGCGGAACAATGGCCACGACCAGCAATTGCACTGTCAGTTGCGCTTCCGCCACCGGGACGGCAGTTGGCGCTGCTACGACATCCGTGAGCAGGTACTGACCCGCAACGCCGAAGGTCTGGTAACGCGCATCATCGGCGTTGGCAAGGATGTCACCGTACAGATCGAGGCCAGCCAGTCGCTGCGTGACAGCGAGCAGCGCTACCGCATGCTGGCCGAAAGCATCAGCGACGTGATCTTCTCCACCGACAGCCTGCTCCAGCTCAACTACGTCAGCCCGTCGGTGCAGAGCGTGCTGGGTTACCAGGCCGAGTGGATCTTCACCAACGGCTGGCAGTCGATCATCGCCAACCCGGCCCAGCTCACCGGCATCTACAGCCTGATGGAGCGGGTCAGCAAGGCCATGGGCGACGCCGAGCAGTTGGCCCAGCTGCGCAGCCAGCTGCCGACCCAGCTGTTCCTGTTCGACTGCCTGCGCGCCGATGGCCGCAAGATCCCGATCGAACTGCGCCTGGTGCTGGTGTGGGACGACGACCAGCGCTTCGAAGGTGTGCTGGGGGTCGGCCGCGACATCAGCCAGCAGCGCCGCGCAGAAAAAGACCTGCGCATGGCCGCGACGGTATTCGAGCACTCGACCTCGGCGATTCTCATCACCGACCCGGCCGGCTATATCGTCCAGGCCAACGAAGCGTTCAGCCGGGTCAGCGGCTACGCCGTCAGCGACGTGCTCGACCAGTTGCCCAGCATGCTCACGGTCGACGAACAGCAGGAAAGCCACCTGCGCTACGTGGTCAAGCAACTGCACCAGCGCGGCAGCTGGGAGGGCGAGGTGTGGCTCAAGCGCCGTGACGGCGACCACTACCCGGCCTGGGTCGGCATCACCGCAGTGCTGGACGATGAGGGCGACCTGGCGAGCTACGTGTGCTTCTTTACCGACATCAGCGAGCGCAAGGCCAGCGAGCAACGCATTCACCGCCTGGCCTACTACGACGCCCTCACCCACCTGCCCAACCGCACGCTGTTCCAGGACCGTTTGTACAACGCCCTGCAACAGGCCGAGCGGCAAAAGGCCTGGGTGGTGCTGATGTTCCTCGACCTCGACCGCTTCAAGCCGATCAACGACTCGCTTGGCCATGCCGCCGGCGACCGCATGCTCAAGGACATGGCCTTGCGCCTGCTGGCCTGCGTGGACGACGACGAGACCGTGGCGCGCATGGGCGGCGACGAATTCACCTTGCTGCTGCAACCGCGCGCGACCCGGGAAATGGCCTTGAACCGCGCCATCCATGTGGCCGAGAACATCCTTGCCAGCCTGGTGCGGCCGTTCGTGCTGGAAAACCGCGAGTTCTTCGTCACCGCCAGTATCGGCATCGCCCTCAGCCCGCAGGATGGCAGCGAGCTGAGCCAGCTGATGAAAAACGCCGACACCGCCATGTACCACGCCAAGGAACGCGGCAAGAACAACTTCCAGTTCTACCAGGCCGAGATGAACGCCAGCGCCCTGGAGCGCCTGGAGCTGGAAAGCGACTTGCGCCACGCCATGGAGCAGAACGAGTTCATCCTGTACTACCAGCCGCAGTTCAGTGGCGATGGCAAACGCCTGACCGGTGCCGAGGCGCTGCTGCGCTGGCGGCACCCGACCCGCGGCCTGGTGCCGCCCGGCGACTTCATCCCGGTGATCGAGGAACTGGGCCTGGTGGTGGATGTGGGCGACTGGGTGCTGCGCGAGGCCAGCCGCCAGCTCAAGGCCTGGCACAAGGCCAAGGTGCGGGTGCCGAAGGTCTCGGTGAACATCTCGGCGCGGCAGTTCTCCGATGGCCAGCTGGGCACCCGGATTGCCACCATCCTCGAGGAATGCGGGCTACCGCCGGCGTGCCTGGAGCTGGAACTGACCGAGAGTATCCTGATGCGTGAGGTGAACGAGGCGCTGCAGATACTGGCCAGCCTGAAGAACCTTGGCTTGAGCATTGCGGTGGATGACTTCGGCACCGGCTACTCGTCGCTGAACTACCTCAAGCAGTTCCCTATCGACGTGCTGAAGATCGACCGAACCTTCGTCGACGGCCTGCCCGAAGGCGAGCAGGACGCGCAGATTGCCCGGGCGATCATCGCCATGGCCCACAGCCTGAACCTGGCGGTCATCGCCGAGGGCGTGGAAACCCACGAGCAACTGGAGTTCCTGCGCGAGCACGGGTGCGACGAAGTGCAGGGCTACCTGTTCGGGCGCCCGATGCCGGCGCATCAGTTCGAGGCACAGTTCGCCAACGAGACGTTGTTCATGTTCCATTGACGCTGCCTGCACTGGCCTCATCGCAACTATTGATTCAGGAGGGCCTTGTGGGAGCGGGCGTGCCCGCGAACACCGGCGTAGCCGGTGCCAGCCACCGCGCCGGGTTCTTCGCGGGCGGGCCCGCTCCCACACCGACCGCATTAACTTCCGGCCATGTGCAAACCTGTGGGAGCCGGCTTGCCGGCGATGGGGCGCAACGCCCCCAGAAACCGGACTTCAGAGTCAACTCCAATCCCAGCCCAGCCCAGACACGGCGCGGGATGCAACATGAGACCCATTGGTCCGCGACTTGACGCCACTTCATATGCCAGCCGCGAATCAATCGGTTAGAATGCCCCCCCAAACTACCCCGATCCTTGAGGACCGCCATGTTCAGCCGTGATTTGACCATTGCCAAGTACGACGCCGAGCTCTTCGAAGCCATGCAGCAAGAAGCCCTGCGCCAGGAAGAGCATATCGAGCTGATCGCCTCGGAAAACTACACCAGCCCGGCTGTCATGGAAGCCCAGGGCTCGGTGCTGACCAACAAGTACGCCGAAGGCTACCCAGGCAAGCGCTACTACGGTGGTTGCGAGTACGTCGACGTCGTCGAGCAACTGGCCATCGACCGTGCCAAAGAGCTGTTCGGTGCCGATTACGCCAACGTCCAGCCGCACGCTGGCTCCCAGGCCAACGCTGCTGTCTACCTGGCCCTGCTGTCGGCCGGTGACACCATCCTGGGCATGAGCCTGGCCCACGGTGGCCACCTGACCCACGGTGCTTCGGTAAGCTCCTCGGGCAAACTGTACAACGCCATCCAGTACGGCATCGACGGCAACGGCCTGATCGACTATGACGAAGTCGAGCGCCTGGCTGTCGAGCACAAGCCGAAGATGATCGTTGCCGGCTTCTCCGCCTACTCGCAAGTGCTGGACTTCGCCCGCTTCCGTGCCATCGCCGACAAGGTGGGTGCCTACCTGTTCGTCGACATGGCTCACGTTGCCGGCCTGGTTGCCGCTGGCGTGTACCCGAACCCGGTACCGTTCGCCGACGTGGTCACCACCACCACGCACAAGACCCTGCGCGGCCCACGCGGCGGCCTGATCCTGGCGCGCAAGAACGAAGAAATCGAGAAGAAGCTGAACTCCGCCGTGTTCCCTGGCGCCCAGGGCGGCCCGCTGGAGCACGTCATCGCCGCCAAGGCCATCTGCTTCAAGGAAGCCCTGCAGCCTGAGTTCAAGGCTTACCAGCAGCAGGTCGTGAAAAACGCCCAGGCCATGGCCGAAGTGTTCATCGAGCGAGGTTTCGACGTGGTATCCGGCGGTACCCAGAACCACCTGTTCCTGCTGTCGCTGATCAAGCAGGAAATCTCCGGTAAAGATGCGGACGCTGCCCTGGGCAAAGCCTACATCACCGTCAACAAGAACTCGGTACCCAACGACCCACGTTCGCCGTTCGTCACCTCGGGCCTGCGTTTCGGCACCCCAGCCGTCACCACCCGTGGCTTCAAGGAAGCCGAGTGCAAGGAACTGGCTGGCTGGATCTGCGACATCCTGGCTGACCTGAACAACGAAGCGGTGATCGATGCCGTGCGTGAAAAGGTCAAGGCCATCTGCAAGAAGCTGCCGGTTTACGGCAACTGATCGCTGATCGCCAGAGGAAAAGCCCGGCTCGAGGCCTAATGCCAGTCAGTTAAGTAATTTGGGGCCGCTTTGCGACCCTTCGCGGGCACGCCCGCTCCCACAGGGCATTGCGCATTTCTTGAGTTCAGCGCCAAACGTGTGGGAGCGGGCGTGCCCGCGAAGGGCTGCAAAGCAGCCCCAGTAACGCTTAACTGACAGGCATTAGGCTCAATGCCGGTTTTTTTTGCGCGCCGGATTTACATATGGCTTGCGGCGCAGCACGTTCGCGCTTCGCCGCATTGCAAGACCGGCGCTGCCATTTTTTTTCAGCAGGTAGCGCCTTGACCAGAGACCAACTCGAAACCCGGCAAACGCTCATCTACTTCGCCACCGTGCTGGCGGCCTGCGCTTTCGGCGTTTTCGCCAGTGCGGGTGCTTCAGTGCTGGAAGTGCTGATCACACCCGCCATCGCCGTGCTGATGTACGCCATGTTCTTGCAGATACCCTTTCTGGACCTGCGCGCGAGCCTGGCCAATCGACGCTTCATGGTTGCCTTGTTGCTGGCCAATTTCGTGCTGGTGCCCTTGCTGGTGTGGAGCCTGACGCGCGGGCTGACGGGCCAGCCGGCCTTGCTGGCAGGCGCCCTGCTGGTACTGCTGGCACCTTGCATCGACTATGTGGTGGTGTTCACACACATGGGCAAAGGCGATGCGCGGCTCATGCTGGCAGCCACCCCCGTGCTGTTGCTGCTGCAACTGCTGCTGTTGCCGTTTTACCTGGCGCTCATGCTCGACGATGGCCAGCCGTTGAACCTGGCGATAGGGCCCTTCGTGCAGGCGTTCGTGGCGATGATCGTCGTGCCGTTGGCCTTGGCCGTGTGGACCAGTGCCCTGGTCGGCAAGTGGCGGGGGGTGAGCCGATGGAACGATGCCTGGGCCTGGATGCCCGTACCGGCGATGGCGCTGGTGCTGTTCGTGGTGATCGCTTCACAGATCCGGATTGTGTTGCACGACCTGCCGCAACTGCTGCCCGTAGTGCCGGTTTACCTGGGCTTTGCGCTGGTGGCACCGGCCATCGGCTGGGCAACAGCGAGGCTGCTGGGCTTGCCGGCACAGCAGAAGCGCGCCGTGATGTTCAGTGCGGCGACGCGCAACTCGCTGGTGGTGTTGCCGCTGGCGCTCGCCTTGCCAGAGCAGTGGCGCACGCTGGCGGCAGCGGCGGTGATTACCCAGACATTGGTCGAGCTGGTCTGCGAGCTGGTCTATGTGCGGGCGATTCCGGCGATCGCCCGCACGTAAACAGCATCAGCTCACCACGTGCAGGTAATGCAAGTGGCGCTCGTACTGGTCGAGGATGTCGCCGATCACATCCTCACGGCTCCAGCCCATCACATCGTAGTCCTGCCCGCCTTCGCGCAGGTACACCTCTGCCCGGAAGTATTTGCGCGCATCGCTGTTGTCATCGGCGTCGCGCATGACGAAGCTCGGCGTATTGAATGCCCGGGGGCGTACCTCGTACTTGAAGCGCCCTTCACCGGCATGGGAAAGCTCGAGCGTGATGCGGCCGTCGTCACGCTCGTCCACGGTCACCTCATAGCCCTGTTTGCGCAGTTCCTGGGCCACTTCTTCGCATGCGGGCTTGACCACGTCGGCGATGAAGCGGGTAACGTGCGCCCTGCGCGGCATCATGGCGATGTTGCGCAAGCGGCGCTGCCAGCCGCCGTGGTTCTGACGGCCCTGCCGCTGACCTGGCAGTGCCTGGGTGCGCAGCCCACGCCGTGTGGCGTCCAGCCCCAGGGCCTTGAACAAACCCCAGATGGAAAACAGCAGGATGATCGCGAACGGCAAGGCGCTGGCAATGGTGGCCGCCTGCAATGCTTTCAGGCCGTTGGCCAGCAGCAGGGCAATGGCCACCGCGCCCATGCTGACGGACCAGAACACGCGCTGCCAGAGTGGTGAATGGCCCCTGCCGGACGAAGCCAGCATATCCACCACCAAGGCGCCCGAGTCGGCCGAGGTGACGAAAAACACCACGACCATCAGCACCGCCACCATCGAAATGGCTGTCGACCAGGGAAAGTGCTCAAGGAACGCGAACAACGCCACCGAGCTGTCCTGGTCGACCACCGCGGCCAGGTCCTTGATGCCGCCGTGCAGGATCATGTGAATGGCCGAATCGCCAAACACCGTCATCCACAGCAAAGTGAAACCGGCCGGCACGAACAACACGCCGCAAACGAACTCGCGAATGGTGCGGCCGCGGGAAATGCGCGCAATGAACAGCCCCACGAACGGCGACCAGGACAACCACCAGCCCCAGTAGAGCAAGGTCCAGCCGCCAATCCAGTCGGTGGGTTCGTAGGCAAACAGGTTGAACGTCTTGTTGACGATATCGGACAGGTAGGCCCCTGTGTTCTGCACGTAGGCCTGCAGCAGGAATACCGTAGGGCCTACCGCCAGCACGAAAAGCATCAGGATCACAGCGAGGCCCAGGTTGAGCTCCGACAGGATACGGATGCCCTTGTCCAGGCCGCTGGCCACCGACAGCGTGGCCAGTGCACAGGTAACCGCAATCAGAATGACCTGCACCGAGGTGCTGATCGGAAGGCCGAACAACTGGTTCAGCCCGCTGTTGATCTGCAGCACGCCGTAGCCCAGCGAGGTGGCGACGCCAAATACCGTGCCCAGGATGGCGAAGATGTCCACTGCATGGCCGATAGGGCCGTAGATACGCTCGCCGATCAAGGGGTACAGCGCCGAGCGCAGGGTAAGCGGCAGCCCGTTGCGGAAACTGAAGTAGGCCAGGATCAACGCCACGATGGCGTAGATCGCCCAGGCATGCAGCCCCCAGTGGAAAAAGGTGATGTTCATGGCTTCGCGGGCGGCGGCCACCGTGTTGGGGTCACCCACGGGCGGGTTGATGAAGTGCATCACCGGTTCGGCCACACCGAAGAACATCAGGCCGATGCCCATGCCGGCAGAGAACAGCATGGCGAACCAGCTTTTGTTGGGGTAGTCGGGCTCGCTATGGTCCGGGCCCAGCTTGATGTCGCCATAGCGGCTTACGGCCAGGAAGACGACGCTGATCAGCACCAGTGCGACGGTGAGGATGTAGAACCAGGCTGCATTGGTAACGATCCACTGCTGAACATGCTCGAAGACGCTTTGGGCATGCGCCTGGAACACTGTGGCGTACAACACCAGTAACAGCACCAGTACTGCACTGGTGAAAAAGACAGGTGGGTTGATGGTGCTCCTGCGTTTCTGGTTTTCAGGCATAGGCGTTACTCCTTCGGGCGTTCAGCGCTGCGCTCCATCATTGGGCAGTCCGAACACGACTGCCCGTGGCGCATGATGCATGGAAGATGCTGAAACCTTACCGTCAGTTCCAGCAATTCCAAAACTTAGCCGCTTCGCTTGCCGTACAGAAGGCTTTGAACCTGTCAGCCGAGGTGACGCTTCAGCTCGGCAATGTGCTCGGGGCCAATGCCGCAGCAGCCGCCCACCATGCTGGCGCCGCGTTCACGCCAGTCCTTGGCCCAGGCGAGGTAGCCCGGTGGGTCCAGGTCTTCCCGCAGCTCGTCCAGCCCGTCGTTGGCGGTAGCCTCTTTGGGCTGCGGGGGGAAGGCGTTGGCGTAGGCACCGATGGCCACCTCTGCGCCTTGCTGGCCGATAACGGTACGGGCGACGTCAATGGCCGCGCCGATTACTTCCGGCTGGCTGCAGTTGAACAGCACCGCTGCGGCGCCCAGCCCGACTACCGCTTGCACGGCATCAGCCACCGGCTCACCGGAACGCAGGCGCGGCACCGTATCCACGTCCTCGTCCTGCAAAGTGAAAGACACCCAGAACGGGCGGCCGTCTTCGGGCAGGTGCGCATGGATGGCACGTACTTCGGCGATGGCGCTCTGGGTTTCGGCCAGCCACAGATCAACGTGTGGCGCCAGGCCGGCGAGCAGCGGCTTCAATACTTCTTCGACCCGCTCAGGCTGGAACAGGTCAGGGCGGTAAGAGCCGAACAGCGGTGGCAGCGAACCCGCTACCTTGACCGGGTGTGCAGCGTTATCGGCGGCATGACGCGCCAGCTGGCCGGCGGTATTGGCCAGTTGCTGGCCTTCTGTAGCAAAACGTTGCTCGCCAATGTGGAACGGCACGACCGCATAGCTGTTGCTGGTAATGACCTGGGCACCCGCGGCAATGAACGCCGCATGCACACCCACCACGGCCTCGGGCGCCTCGGTCAGCGCCAGCGCCGACCATTCGGGCTGACGAAACGGTGCGCCGCTGCGCTGCAGTTCACGGCCCATGCCCCCGTCGAGAATAACCATCGCGCGCTGTGTCATATAACTACTCTGAAGGTATTTATGAATAAAATTCATTATGAGAGAAAGGTTTATAACTATTAAATACACTTTCTCTTTTTTGGCAAACTTTTCAGGTATGTACATGCGCTTTTCTACTGTGCTCGGCGCGGGCCTCGTGTTCCTCGCCACTGCGTCCCAGGCCCTGGCAGGCACCACGCTGGAGCGGGTTGAATCGCGCAAGGAAATGGTCAACGTGTTGATGGAGAGCTACCCGCCGTTCTCCTTCCTCAATGATCAGAACCAACTCGACGGCTTCGACGTGGATGTGGCCAAGGCTGTGGCCGACAAGCTTGGCGTGAAGCTGCGCCTGGAAACCCCGTCGTGGGACGTGATCGCCGCCGGCCGCTGGAGCGGCCGCTACGACATCTGCATCTGCTCGATGACGCCCAGCAAAGCCCGCGCCGAAGTGTTCGACTTCCCGGTGGAATACTACGCATCGCCGGCGGTGATCGTGGTCAATGCCAAGGATGAGCGCATTCATGGGGCCAAGGACCTGGATGGACGCAAGGTAGGCTTGACCAGCGCCTCCAGCTACGAGAGCTACCTGAACAAGAACCTGGTGATCGAAGGCAAGGAAGACCAGAAGATCGACTACCCCTTCGACTTTGTGCAGATTGCGCCTTACGACACCGACAACGTCGCTTTCCAGGACCTGGGCCTGGGCGCGGGCGTGCGTCTGGATGCCATTCTTACCAACCTGGTGACCGCGCAGCCGCGCCTGACCCAGGACAAGCGCTTCAAGCTGGCCGGTGCCCCACTGTATGAAGAGCCCAACTCGGTGGCCATCGAAAAAGGCGACCCTGAATGGGATGCCAAGGTGCGCCAGGTGTTTGCCGAACTGAAAGCCGATGGCACGCTGGCCAAGCTGTCGCAGAAATGGATTGGCGCCGACATCAGCAAATGAGCACCTTCCCTTCTTCCCCCAAGCCCGCGGCCAAAGCCACGGGCGCCAGCCTGTTCGGCTTTCGCACCCGGCTGCTGCTGACCTGGCTGGCGCTGTTCGGTCTGTTCGTGGCGTTCTTCCTCAGCTTCGACCTGAAGTTTGCGATCATTGTGGAGAAGTTTCCCAACCTCGCCGGCTTCAAACTGGGCCCTAACGGCTTTTTGCAAGGCGCAGCGCTGACCCTGTTCCTGTGCCTGTGCTCGATGGTGGTCTCGGTGCTGCTGGGCTTTGCCGCAGCCCTGGCGCGCTTGTCCGGCAGTGCGGTGCTGGTCGGTATCGCCAGTTTCTACACGTCGTTCTTCCGCGGTACGCCGCTGCTTATCCAGATTCTGCTGATTTACCTGGGCCTGCCACAGGTCGGCCTAGTGCCCGGCGCAATCAGCGCAGGCATCATTGCGTTGTCGCTGAACTACGGCGCCTACCTCAGTGAAATCTTCCGCGCCGGCATTCTCGGCGTGGCGCGCGGCCAGCGCGAAGCGGCGCTGGCGCTGGGCATGCGCCCGCCGCAGACGTTCTGCTACATCGTGCTGCCCCAGGCCATGCGGGTGATCATTCCGCCCACGGCCAACCAGTTCATCTCGATGCTCAAGGATTCATCGCTGATTTCGGTGATGGGGGTGTGGGAAGTGATGTTCCTGGCCCAGTCGTACGGGCGCTCCAGCTACCGTTACCTGGAAATGCTGACCACCGCGGCAATCATCTACTGGGTACTGTCGATTCTGCTGGAGCTGGTGCAAGCGCGCCTGGAACGGCACTTCGGCAAGGCGTACCAGCGCTGAGCAGTGCCTTGGCGCAGCGGGCACATGCAAGAACGGTCGCCCGAAGGCGACCGCTGGTGGGTGGGGCGACAGTCGGCTAGTCCTTGCTGACGGCGTCCTTCACATCGCCCACCACTTGTTGGGCTTCACCCTTTTTCTCCTGCACCTTGCCCTTTACCTCCAGCTCGGTATTGCCAGTCGCTTTACCAACGGCTTGCTTGACCTTGCCAACCACTTCGTTGGCCATGCCTTTGACTTTGTCAGACGTGCTGCTCATGGTTTTTCTCCTTCAACGACATCCGTACATGTGGGTTGGGGTTACACCAGTGAAACGGGCAGACCTGGGCGGGTGATCACACATTCACGACCCGGGTCTTGCGTGACGACAGGGCGAAGCGGCCTGCCACAACGCTCAAGGCAGCGCCAAGCAGCAGGGTTACCAGCGTGCCCCAGGCGGCTTTGGACACGTTGCTGGCCGCTACTTGGGCAGCTTCACGCGCCTGTTGCTCTGCCTGGTCTTTCAGCACTTGCACCTGCTCGGCGGCTTGCTGGTAGGCACGGGCATAGTTATCCACGATCTGCTGGGCCTCCTGCTGGCTCTTGCCCGTGCGCGCCGCCACGATGTTGACCAGGGCCTGCTTGTCTGCCGCGCTCAGCGCAGGCTCACCGGCCTTGCGTACCCGGTCGAACCATTGCTTGAGCTGGTCAACGGCCTGGGTCGGGTCCTCGGCGGCGATACGGCCCGCCGACTCACCCTGCGCCTGCGCCTGATCGGCCTGCTGCTCCAGGTTCGACGGGTTCAGTTCGGCCTTGCCGGACTGCTGCAGGGTCTTGTTCAGCTCCGCTTCCAGGCTGTCCCAGTCGAGCGAAATGCCCTGCTTACCCAGGCGCTCTTTGATGCCTTGGCCGACTGCCGGTGCGGCGGCAGCCACACCATCCGCGGCAAGCGACAGGCCTTTACCGGCAATATTGCCGGCAGTGCCGACCACGCCCCCGGCCAGCGAAGCCAGCAGCCAGGTCGCCAGCAATGTGGTCACCGTCCAGCTCAACAGGCCATGCAGGCCACCGCGGCCCGGCGCCGTGCGGCCGGCAACCCAGGCACCGGCGGCGACCGAAACCAGGGTGCTGACGAACAACCACACCCCCGCACCGGTGCCAAAGCCACGCAGCGGGTTGCCATCGGCCATCGCGTCAACGGCTCCGGCCCCGATGGCGGTGCCCAGCACACTGAGTACCAGGTAGGTAGCCAAGGCAATGGCCCCCCCGGCGAAAACTGCACTCCACGACACCCGCAGCGGGCTCACGGCATTTGCCGGGGTGCTTACATAGGCTTCAGTCATCTATGCATCCTCGTCAATGGGAACTGGCTGCACCGGCCACGGGTGCCTGATGCAACGTCATGGCCAGTTTGCGGGTCCCATGCAAGGGTGTATTGATGCATCTGCCCCACCCGCACTAGTGCATTGGCACCAATCTGCCGGTGCCTGCTGCGTTTATGCTCAACGCCAGTCACCACACCAGCCATTACCGACCGGGGGACGCCCATGAGCGACGCCGTGCTTGCCCGTGAAACCAACCGCCGCCAGCTGCAGCAGATAATTGCCGGGCTTTCGGATGGCGTGATGCTGCTGGAAGTGGACCAGACGATCATCTGGGCCAACGAAGCCGCCCTGCGCATGCACGGGGTCGACAGCCTGGAACAGCTGGGCGGTGACGCCGAGGGTTATCGCCAGCGCTTTGCCCTGCGCTACCGCAACAACCATCCACTGGAAGCCGACCAGTACCCCATTGCCCGCGTGGCGGCGGGGCAGGTGTTCAGCGATGTGGTGGTCGAGGTTTCGCCGGTTGGCGATGAGGAGGCGCGCAGCCGGGTACACCGGGTGCGCAGCATGGTGCTGGAAGACAGCAAGGGCGAGGCCGAATCGTTGGTGCTGATACTGGCCGACGCTACCGAGTGGGCCAGCGCAGAGCAGCGCTTTGAAAAAACCTTCAACGCCAACCCTGCCCCCGCCGTTATCTGCCGCCTCAGCGACTTGCGCTTCATCAAGGTGAACCAGGGCTTTCTGGAAATGACCGGGCATGTGCGGGAAAACGTCATTGGCCGCTCGGTGTATGAAGTGGACGTGCTGGAAAACGCCGAGCGCAAGGAGTTGGCGATCGAGCGCCTGATAGAAGGCGCGACCATCCCGCAGATGCAGGCCGAGCTGCGCTTGCCAGAGGGCGGCACCAAGCTGGTGATCGTGGCCGGGCAGCCGCTGGACATGCACGAAGAGGATTGCATGCTGTTTTCGTTCACCGACCTGGAGCCCCGGCGCAAGGCGGAGAACGCCCTGCGCCAGAGTGAAGAGCGCTTTGCCAAGGCGTTTCGCCTGAGCCCGGTGCCGACCTTGCTGTGCAGCGCCGACAAGCAGCAACTGATCGATGCCAACGAAGCGTTCCTCGACAGCCTGGGCTACACCGCCCAGGAGCTGATCGGGAAAACCGTGGCCGAAATCGACTTCTTTGCCGACCGCGGGGTGGCAGCGCAGGTGTTCGATGCGCTGGAAAAGAGCGGGCGTATCGAGGCGCTGGATGTGAAGCTGCGCAAGAAAGGTGACGACCCGCTCGACTGCATGCTGCAAGCCGACACCGTGAGCCTGCTGGACACCCCGTGCTACCTGCTGGTGCTGATGGACATCACCGAGCGCAAGCGCTCGGAGCTGGAACTGGTCGAGGCGATCGAGACCGTCATGCAGGATGCATCGTGGTTCAGCCAGACCTTGATCGAGAAGCTGGCCAATGCCAAACGTATCAACACCGGCCGGTTGCCCGATGCCTCGTTCACCGACCTTACCCGCCGCGAGCGGGATGTGCTGGCGCTTATCTGCGAAGGGCTGGCCGACAAGGAGATTGCGGCGCGCCTGAACCTGGCGCTGAACACGGTGCGCAACCACGTGGCAACGGTTTATTCCAAGCTCGATGTGCACAGCCGCAGTGAAGCGATCGTGTGAGCGCGGGAACGGCGTTTGTTCAGTACCTGATGGGTTGTTCGCGGCTGGGCCTGGCGCTGCCGCTGCCAGGCCCTACCCTTGACAGTATCCCGGTTGACCGCAAATACTCTGGGCAGATTCATATAGATGACCAAATAACAAGGTGAATCGTTCCATGACCGCACTCCCCGTCCCGATGCCTTTGCATGCTGGCCAGCCCGCACATTTGATTGCCCTGCCTGCACCTTCTGTTTGCCGCTGACGCGCCTGCCCAACCGAGACTCCTTGCATGACTCCCTTAGATATTCAGCTGTTGCTGACCGCCCTGGTCAGTGTTCTGGTGCTGGTGGCGCTGATCGTATCGCGCCTGAAGATGCACCCGCTTCTGGCCCTGCTGGTGGTGTCCATTGGCGTGGGCTTCGCGACCCATATGCAACCCGGCAGTATCGTTTCGCACCTGCTCACCGGTGCTGGCAAGACACTGGGTGCGGTCGGGGTGGTGATTGCCCTTGGCGCCATGCTGGGCAAGATCCTGGCGGATGCTGGCGTTACCGAACAGGTCGCCGATGTGATCCTCAAACGCACCCCCGACCGGCTGATCCCCTGGGCGATGATGCTGGTGGCCTTCGTCATCGGCATCCCGATGTTCTTCGAGGTGGGCCTGGTGATCATGCTGCCGTTGATTTTCAGCGTGGCACGCAAGCTGGAGGGCAAGGCGCGCTTCAAGGGCTCTGCCTATGTGTACGTGGGTGTGCCAGTGATTTCTGCCTTGGCGGCCATGCATGGCATGGTCCCTCCGCACCCTGGCCCACTGACCGCCATTGCCGTGCTCAAGACCTCGGTCGGGCCGACCATGCTTTACGGCTTCCTTGCCGCGATCCCTGCCATGGTCCTGGGCGGCCCGTTGTACGGCATGTTCATTTCCCGGCGCATGAGCACCCGCCCCGATCAGGCACTGCTGGACCAGTTCACCCTGGCTGAGCAGGCCGACGGCCAACCCCGCCCCGGTGTATTGATCGGCATGCTGGCCGCGCTGCTGCCGGCGATCCTGATGCTGGTGCACGCCGTTGCCGAAATGCTGCTGCCCAAGGGCAATGCGCTGCTGGAATTGGCCAGCTTCCTTGGCAACCCACTGATCGCCATGCTGCTGGGCGTGCTGTTCGCAGGCTTCAGCCTGGTACTGGCGCGCGGTGGCAACGCCGAGCAGTTGCGCGATGCGCTGGGCAAAAGCCTGAAGCCGATTGCCTCGATCATCATGATCATTGCCGGCGGCGGCGCTTTCCAGGAGATGCTGACCAGCGCCAAGGTTGGCGATGCCATCGTGCACCTGACCCAGCAATCGGCATTCCCGCCGTTGATTCTGGGGTGGCTGATCGCCATGCTGCTGTCGGTGTCGACCGGCTCGGCCACCGTTGGCATCGTCGGCGCTGCCGGCCTGCTGGCCCCCTTGGCAGGTGCCGACCCCAGCCTGAACCTGCCCTTGCTGGCCCTGTCCATCGGCTGCGGTTCGCTGTTCTTCAACTACGCCAACCATGCCGGTTTCTGGATGGTGAAAGAGTCGTTTGGCATGACCATGGGGGAAGCGACCAAGACCATCTCGGTGGTGCAGTCGATCGTGGCGGTGGTGGGGTTGATCGTGGTGTTGGTGCTGAATGCGGCGGTTGCGGTGGGTTGAGCCGGATGAGCGGGTGAGCCAGTTATCCTGGCTCACATGCCCTGGCGTCAGTAGCCGCGCTCCCTCAGCTTTTCTGCCAAGGGCGGGTAGTAGATCTGGCCAATCTCATCCGCAGCCCACCACGCCCAGTGCAACAGGCAGAGCGTAACGCCCCCCAGCACCAGATAGCCCTCCCAGCCAATCAGCTCGGTGACCTGATGCATCAAGCCAGGCAACTGGTAATGCGCCCCGACATTGGCGTTGGCAATGGCCATCACTACCAGCCCGAATACCAGGACACCGGCCTGGTAGCGCTGCTGACGCCACACCTCCCGTTGCTGGCTCTTGCTGCGCCAGTAGTTAAACAGGAACTCATTGCCTTCACGAAGGCTGTGCTCTTTCAAGGCGCTATAGGTCACGTGATTGTGCAGCAGGGAGTAATCGCGCCGGCTCTGTAGCCAGTGCCAAGGGATGTAGGAACCAAGCATGACCGCGACCTGCGCAAGCACTGGAACGCACACCGACACGGCCAGGCAAAACACCACGACACTCACAAAGATCCGCCCGATATTCCCCCAAACCGTAGCCATGTTCCCCGAGAAATCCAGCAGAGTGGTCCCTAGGGCTGTCATGAAAGCCATATCCATGAACAGGCACACGTAGGTGAGTTTCAGGGCCCAGCGCACCTCCCAGGCTTTCTCGAATACTGCCCCCGGCAGCCCGGCGATAGGGTTGGTTGTTTTCAGGCTGTCTCTGTTCTGATCCATGCAAAATCCTCGGCAGTTGGCATTGGCCAGTGAATGGTTACTGCAAAGTGCTGGCAGTGCGCCTTGCCTGATTACCATGCCCGAGAGCGGCGCAAGCGCTCCACTCAACTTGAGCCATTTGCTATTCCCTTGCGTCGCCACCTCACCCTGTAGGAGCGGCCTTGCGTCGCGATGGGCCGCAAAGCGGCCCCACTGCCAGCCTCGGACTCGCCGTTCATTACCCGCTATGGCGTCAGTCTGGTGCCTTTCGAGCTGGCCTGCACGGGCTGGGCTGGACCTGTGTAAGGCCTGCCGGGGATGTTTGAAAACCTACCCCTGCCCGGTTTAGGCGCAAGTCAGATCTCAAAGGCTCACGCGAACATGGGCGATGCCCATGCCCGCCAACGAGCCAGGGCCCCCGCTAGTCAGCCGGCGTACGCCCGGCTTGCTCCATCACCTTGCCACACTGCTCACTGGCCAAGCGACTGATGATCCGGATCGCCTGGTGGATGCCGGCAGTATTGCGAAAGCTCAGGCGTGGGTTGTGTTCGCACTCCAGCATTTCATCATGCTGGACCAAGGCCTCGCCTAACAGTTCGAGCGTCCAGGCGTAGCTTTGGAGGGTAGACAGGCGTTCATGATCAGGCATGGCGCACCTCCAGAGAGCCAGAGATGAAGCCTGGCCTGGCGGCAGCTAGATTATTGAGGCCCGTCGATAAACGACGGCGGGGAACGGATACGTGGATCTGCGACGGATTTACGGTGGTCATGCATGAGTTCCTTTCGTGATGGAACTGCCACCGCTCGCGGCCAAGCAAGTTAAGGTGGCAGCAGTACGCGGGTTGGCCGACCGGGACGAAAGGAGCCCGGCACACCCGAAGGTGTCCCGCGCACCACCGCCATAACGCGCCATCGCAAGCACAAAAAAGCGCCTGCGATGATGATTGGGCGCTGATGCGCCTTCCGATTCCGACCGGCCAAGGTCGCATCGCCGATGCTTCGGCGACGGGGGGACTTTATTCCCGGGTGATGGTTTTCGCAAGTTTCTACAGGTACGAAATGGGCACGCGCGTCGTAGGAGAGCGCCCTGATATAGGCAACACGCAGAGCAAGCGACCATCCCTCAGCCGTGATCACTGGCCGGGTTAGCTGCATACCGCACCCACCCCGCAACCTCCGCGCCACCCCCCACCCGATCCTTGGGATGAACACGCCCTTCGCTGACCGCCACCTCTGCAAAATCGAACGGGCTCATCCCTTCGATACACGCAACGTTCACCCCATACTGGTCCGGCGAGGAACGCCGCTGGTGGAAGGTGTAGATGCCGCATTTCGAGCAGAAGTAGTGCTTAGCTTCCCGGGTGTGGAACTGATAGAGCGTCAGCGCCTCTTCACCTTGGGTGACCGTGATATCGCCCAGATTGACCGACACCGCCACCGCCCCACGCATACGGCACAGCGAGCAGTTGCACCTGCGTGCGGTACACAGACCATCGGTCAACCGCAGTGAGAAACGCACGGTGCCGCAATGGCACGCTGCTTGGTAGACAGGGCGGTTATCGTTGTTTTTATTCGTCATGGCGTTTCTCCCGATTGAAAGGCAAACCTGGCGATTCAGGGAACAAGCCAGATGTATTGGAAATACCTAGTCATTGGAGCGTACTACGAATTCCATTTCTCGCCCTGCCCCACCTAGCAGGCGGTATGGATCGAAAATCCTGTTGCCACGACAGCAAGCGCAAAGCTGGTGTTCATGCCGGACTTGACCAGACTCGACGCTGTGGAAACGTCCGGATCAACAATGTGCACGCTACGGCTCTCTCTCGCCGGGGCTGCCGAGGTCGTGAAAACGACCACGACGCCCTCCAGCAAGCCATGACTCTGCTAATCGGTCGAGGCGCGCCCGGCTTGCTCCATTACCTTGCCACACTGCTCGCTGGCCAACCGGCTGATGATCCGGATCGCCTGATGGATGCCGGCCGTATTGCGAAAGCTCAGGTGCGGGTTGTGTTCGCATTCCAGCATTTCGTCGTGCTGGACCAAGGCTTCGCCTAGCAGTTCGAGGGTCCATGCGTAGCTTTGGAGGGTGGAGAGGCGTTCTTGGTCAGACATGGCGCACCTCTGAACGGGTTGAGACACAGCCGGCATTGCTATCAGCGAGGTCACGCATAGCAGCAAATGAATGACGGAGGGGAACGGATGCGAGGATCCAGATCAGGCTTGAGATAAACATGCATGAAGCTCCAAGTTTTGATTGGAGCTACCACGATCCTTCCTACGGGATTGGGTGGCAGCTGTGTGCGGGGTAGGAATACCGGGAAACTTGGAAACCCGGCCAGGCCGAAGCCTGCCCGCACACAGCCGCCATGTCACAGCACGGCAAGCACAAAAAAGCGCCAGCTGTGGTGCAGCGGCGCCGAGTGCGTACGCCAAGTTTACCAACGGGTTCCAACGCCCGGTCACGGTTTTTTCGTGATCAGGAAATTTAGCCTCACATTCACAAGACAATCAGGTACTGCCCGGTTCATGGCTACAACAGTACGATCAAGCTGAGCTTTAGTCAGGTCAGAACGATTTATCAGCACATTTTGCGTTCATTCATCATGAATCTGCGCGGACTAGCGCGCTCGATAAGCGCCGGTCAAGGCCAGGTGCATCAGCAAATCACGCAGAGGGGCTGGGTACAACACACAGGCGTCATAGATAACAGTGAACGATGAATGCCTCATTAATACCCCATATTGAGCACTTGGGCTTGTGCAGCCAGTTCTTCCATGGCGGCTTGGCTCACTCTGTCACGTTCGGCCTTGAACGCCATGACATCGGTGAACTTGATACGACGGTGGCTGCCGGTTTTTGTGTGTGGAATCTGACCCTCGTCCAGTAGCTTGACAAGATGCGGACGCGACACGTTGAGCATGTCGGCGGCTTCTTGAGTAGTCAGTTCTGCGTGAACCGGCACTACTTTCACGGTGTTACCTAGAGCCAGTTCGTTAAGAATGTCCCCGAGCAGTCTAAGAGCGAACGTCGGTAGCTCAACGACTTGGCGTTGCTGGGCTTCATCAATCAGCTCAATACGCTGAATATCCAGTTTCGACGAAACAAAAGCAGCGATCTGGCGGCTTGATTCAGTAGCCGCGGCGATCGCTTTCTCATCTGGAAGGATGCTTCGAGCGAGATCGGCGGTAGTCATGATGTGTCTCCAAAAGCGACTTGAAATTCCTGGCGTCTCATACGGCAGGTTTAGATCTTATAATCGAAATAAACGAAACGAAACAAACGAAACAAGGCTCGGCGCCGGCTCAAGCATGATCATGAGCTAGTGGCTGGTACCCACAGCTTCCTCAGGCCTGTGGTTCCGCTGAGGGTGAAGGGCCAGAGTGCGATCCGAAGTGGTCCAATCAACGGACAGGGCCGGACATCAGCGCCCCAACTAGGTCAAGGCAACACTCGATGACCACCGCCGGGAAGAGACGACTGTTGAGCATTGGTGCCGAGATCCCGCGCGCACATGTTCATGCCTTTCTTGATCAGGCTCGACGCTCTGGAAACGTCCGGATCAACAATGTGCACGCTACGGCACTCTCTCGCCGGGGCGCCCGAGGTCGTGAAAACGTCCACGACGCTCTCCAGCAAGCCATGACTGTGCTAATCGGTCGAGGCGCGCCCGGCTTGCTCCATTACCTTGCCACACTGCTCGCTGGCCAACCGGCTGATGATCCGGATCGCCTGATGGATGCCGGCAGTATTGCGAAAGCTCAGACGCGGGTTGTGTTCGCATTCCAGCATTTCGTCGTGCTGGACCAAGGCTTCACCTAGCAGTTCGAGGGTCCAGGCGTAGCTTTGGAGGGTGGAGAGGCGTTCTTGGTCAGACATGGCGCACCCCCTGGTGGAGGAAGCTAAGGCCCGCTGCATTGACAGCGATGTCGCTGAAAGCCTTCGAGAAACGACGGTGGGGAACGAATGCGGGGATTCTGAATAGATTTGAAGTGTGCATGCATGCTTTCCTTTTCGATTGAAGCACCGCCCTCACCGTCGCCAAACGGTTAGGGTGGCAGCTGTACGCAGGTTGGCGAAGCGCCGGGACATTTCGACATGCCACTCCAGAGCGACGGTTTCAAACAGAAGAGTCGCCCGCTGAGCTGCAATCTTGGCCTTCTGCTTTTCCTCCATCGGATCAAGGTTATCGAGCCACAGAGCCTTGGCCTCATCGCGCTTGGTTCTCGCGACAGCCAACGAAACGATGCGGTACTTGCCGATGATCAGCGTGCCTTCCTTGCCGCTGGATTTGAAATACCGCAGCCGCCAAGTCTTCGAACCAGCGGGCGTGACGTACAGGTACATGCTCCCGCCGTCGAACAGTTTGTAGGCGCGATCACTCGGTTTGGCCGTGCGGGATTTGAGGTCGCTGAGCGGAATAGCTAGGCGTGGCATAGGGGTACGTTCTCCACTCAGGAAAGACGCTGTACCCCAAAAAAAACCCCGGTTATTAGGGATTTAGTTGGTTCCCGACGGAGGGTCTTGGAGACAAAAAACCAGCCAGAAGGGTAATGCCTGTCAGTTGAGCGTTACTGGGGCTGCTTTGCAGCCCTTCGCGGGCATGCCCGCTCCCACACGTTTGGCGGTGAACGCAAGAAATGCGCGACCCCTGTGGGAGCGGGCGTGCCCGCGAAGGGTCGCAAAGCGGCCCCAAATTACTCAACTGACTGGCATTGGCCAGAAGGCCGGTTTAGAGGGCTTCCAACGCACTCAGCGGAATGCAGTGGAGCTGGATGTGGTGCGGAGACAGGAATCGTATTTTTACGGAAGTCTTTGAATTTAATAGCTATTATTCCTCAGATTAAGGATCTCTATCCCTAGAGTTATCCTTAAGCAATCTCTAGGTTGCAGACCGTCGTGATAAAAGCCCTAGTGGGATGATGCAGAGCCGCCAAAGGGCTTTGCCACCGATGCATAAAAGCCGCCTCAGACGCCTCTCGCGGATGGCGGCTATCGACCCTTAGCCTTCATCCAACACTCACAAGCTGGGAGATGCACACGTATCAGACACCCACGCATCAATTCCGGATTTTCGGATATTCAGCAAGCCACTTTGATGCACCACGTGTTCCCATCTATCGAGTACGCAACTGCCACGTCCTGCGAACGAGTAGCTAGCCTCGGGGGGCAAATCAGCTCAGCGGGCTCGTCTGCAAGGCAGACCCTCAGGGTCGGATGCTTCAGGAGTCTCCGCTCCTCGATCAGCCGGCCATCGCCACTGTAGCTCTTCTGCCTCTTTTCGCTTGACGACAACTACCGATTTAGCGGAAAAATCAGCTGGCAACTGGCCATCTTACGGTAAGCGCTGTTTTTATCATCTGGGGATTGCACGACTAATCTCTGCTACGAACAGAATGACTAAGCGATCCGAAGTATGGCTTAACTTATGCTGGTTTATCAAGGACAACGGAATGCGCGGATCAATGTGGACGAAATGGGATTTGCACCTGCATAGCCCGCTAACAAACCTAAACAATCAATTTAAAATATCGATTGATGAATATGCCCAAAAAATTGTTGATCACGAAATTGAACTAGTCGGCGTAACCAACTATTTCTTTTTCCAGCAGGATGAGCTGGAAAAAATTCGAGAGGCTTTATCTTCCCTAAACTCAAACACTACCGTACTCGGAAACTTGGAGTTTCGACTTACTCAACCCAACAAAGATGGCGAGTGGATCAACGTTCACCTAGTATTCTCAGAAAGATTCACAACAAAATACATAAACTCAGTGCTCGAAAAATTCAAAGTAGTGAACACCAATGATCAAGGAATGACCATTTGGTGCTCGGAAGAATCATTCAAAGAGAACTCTGTAAAAATTTCAGACGTGGTTGTAGATCTAAAGTCGCTGCTCGAACATGTACAAGGCTCAATGCAGCTAGGCAGAGACTTTCTACTGGCCATCTGCCCATGTGGATACGGTGGGTTTCAACCCAAGGCAACCGAAGGGCGCTCAGTAGCCGTCGCAAAAGAAATCGATAAACTCGGCCAATTAGTATTTGGCAGAGAAAGAGATCGGAATTTTTTCCTTGATACCAAGCGCTATGAAGGAGCAGCCTCCAAGCCGGTTTACGTTTGCTCCGATGCGCATGGTATCGAATCGGTTGGCTCTAAATATACGTGGGTTAAAGCCTCCCCTAACTTTCAGGGCTTAAGACAGACAATCTTTGAGCCGTCAGACAGGGTTCAGCAGTCAGACAACTTCACTGAAAAAACATTCATTAAGCCATACTTTAGCGAGATATCTATATCAGGCACAATATTCAAAGACAGCGAGCTTAGTTTTAAACAACAAGAAATACCGCCAAACCCAAATCTAGTTGCCATTATTGGTGGACGGGGAACTGGGAAAAGCATTTTCTTGGACTCCATGCTTTCAAGGCTCAGCAAGCAGTCAGCGCCACATAGATCTGGCGAAGTTAGTGTTGAAAAAATCTCAATCACTTTGAACCAGGGAGGTAGTTCAGGTAGACGCTTAGCTTTCGATGATCTCACCAGCGAAGCTTACTCCTACCTGCATGTCTCGCAAGGGGACATACATAACTTTAGCAAGAACCCTAGCTCTTTGAGCGCTGAAATCAAGCGAATGCTAAACATCAGAGATGAAGAGTTTGACTCTGTAACCACTCAAGAACTCAGCGAAAACTTAAGTGCCTACCGAGATTTTATAGAGTTCTGGCAATCAAAGGATAGCGCTGGGCAGTTGATAAACACCCCTCAATACCAAAACAGCATTATCGAAAAAAACTCCAAACTGATAAATACTTTAACGAGCGAGCAAAACAAGGCTTTAATTCAAAAATACCAAGACAACTCCAGTAGTTTAAACGCCCATGCAAAAACCACAACAAGCTCAAATGAACTTAAAGCGTTAATTGAGCGAACCTTAAAGTCTTTGAATGAACGTATAACCGAGTACAATAATCAGCATGCTCCAGCAAAACAAGTAGAGCTCATAAGCGCAGAGCAGGCTTTGCTTACTTTGGCTGAAAACGTCGAAAGCGCACATCAAGAGTCGCTTAAAATTTCGATCGCAAATGAATCTATTAAAACAGAATTCACTAAGCAGGGTATAAACCAAGACATCTCTTCACTTCTTAGCAAAGTCAAGGGATACCAGTCCGCAATAGATCTTGCCAATCAAAAGCTTGTCGAAATCAATGAGAGAACCGAAAGATACCATAACCTGGTTAAGCGCCGAGGCGAACTTGCAACGAGCTACAATATGTTCGTGGAAAAAAACAGAGTCGCAGTAGATGTCGCGTTCGGTGCTTTACAGCAAAACAACAACGAATGGAATGACGAGCAAAATCGTATTGTACAAGATATACTTAAGAACATTAGCATCACCGGCACTGCCACGTTCGATACTGATAAGTTTTATGGCGGCATAGAAAACTGTCTCAACCGTGGTAAATTTAGAGCATCAGGTGAGAGAACCACCAGACAAAAGCTGGAGGAAACCTTTCATGTGACCGATAGCACATCGCTTCTCCAGCTGCTTAGTGGACAAAAAATAATTTCAATAGGTGAAAAAAGCGTAAGCATTGAGGAGTTTTTCTGGGAATCAGAATACTTTAATCAGGGTGGCCGATATGAGTTAATGAATTATCTTTTCAACCCAAGGTCTATCCAGAACTACTACTATGTAAATGCACAATTTACTTACAAAGGCAAACCAGTAAGTAAGCTATCCGTCGGGCAGCGCGGGACTTTTTATGTCTGTTTAAAACTTGCGACTGATCCTTTTGGCAGTCCATTCGTTTTCGATCAGCCCGAGGATGACCTTGACAATGAATTTATCGTGTCTGATCTTGTACCCTTGTTCAAGTCTATTAAGAAATACCGGCAGGTAATCATTGTGACGCACAATGCAAACCTTGTGGTCAATTCTGACGCTGAACAAGTCATAGTCGCCAGCAATGATGGCGAAATTATTTCATACGCAGGCGGCGCGCTTGAAGATGGGAACGTTAGAGATGAGCAAGGAATAAAGGCTATGGTTTGCCGTATCTTAGAGGGCGGGCATACCGCTTTCGAAAATCGTGAGCGAAAATATGGTATAGCATAGGCCTCAAGGGCCGGAGTTATTTACTTTAACCGCTTAATACGGTAATTGCTGTAAAAGTACGATTATAACTTGGGTCGATAGCTGCCCTCCGTAGATGTTGGCTTTCGACCCATAACTGCCTCTAGCGAGGGGCAGCAATCGGCCAGAAGCGGTCATCCTGTTTCTACACAGCTAAGGCGGTTCATTACTCATGCCAACTCAAATAGAAAAACTTGAGGCTTACGCATCTCACTTGCTCGACGCCTTCATTTCACTGCGTCAGAGGTACTCGATTCTCAACCCAATGCTTTTCGACAAAACTGTCGTAGCTACCCATGGTTCGGGGAAACGAGCAGCGGGTTTTGACATCCTTAAACACTCATTATTTCTCTCGTGCGCACAGGACATAGCAAAGCTAACGCTCGATGACGACTCGCGAACTCCTAGTATAAAAAATCATATCCGAGCGCTGGCTGACGATGAGCTTCGACGCGCACTGCGTGAACAGTTTTCTATTTGGGAGGTTCCTTTAGCTGAAGATGAAACTGACTCTGAAATACTTGAGGCTTTCCGACGCATGGTGCTGCGAGAGGAGGCTCAGCGTGGAGCCCAATTCGATGATTTGTATCGTGAGGCCACCGCCCTGTGGGCATCGTTGTCTAACAGTCCAACGATCAAGTCCTTTAGAACCATTCGTGACAAAATCTCTGCGCATACAGAAGTGCGCTTGATCGCAGACAAATACCAGTTTGTTGACATCGGCACATTGGAGATTAAATGGGGCGATATCAAAGTAACCATTGAACAAATGCAACGGCTCGTGGAAATTATCGGGATGCTCGTTCGCAATGCTGGGTTCGCTTGGGATTCGCTCGACGAGCAGCTGAAGCATGCGGGCGAAGGCTTTTGGGACGTTGGCGATGTACCTAGCTAAGCAGCCCAAATTTGTAAACGTCAAAATACTGACCGAGCTCTGCCATTTATCACCGGCAGCTATGGATCAAAAGCAGCCGGTCGCGACAGATCGCAAATCTATTTTTCAGACTTGGGGGAATGATATATGGATGTCACAGATAATCACGTTGCTGTAGGTGCGGATTTCAGCAGAATTTTTGAGCCGAATGATTTCCTGGCGATGATCAATATCCCTGATGCAGCACTTTGCGTTTTAAGGGCGCATTTAATCTTAGAAGAGTTCCTGAACCTGTGGTCCGGTAAGGTTACCGGCACCGAGGATCTTTATGCCGGAGGCTTTGTTGCGTTCAAAACTAAACTGATTATTTCGAAAAACTTAGGCCTGCCTGATGAGCTCTTTGTCATTATTGATAAAATTAACGAGATCAGAAATCGCTTTTCGCACAGAAAGGGTCATATTCTCGAGGCTTCCATGTTAGAATCTTTAAAGACAAAGATTGATTTGGCAGTGCCAGCAGCCCCTGTCCTTAAATGTGAAGAGTTTTCGTTGTGGGCGGGCGGGAGAGACCAGCATGGCAAGCCCGCGCAGATCACTCACGAGTGGAGGAGTGCAGATACAAGGATCAGGTTTCTAATTGTATTTGTGGCCTTCATGCTAAAGTTTACTCATTGGATTCAAGGTGCCTTTAATGCACGCGGCATCAGTTATGAAATAGCTGCCGTCCCGGTTCAGAGCTCCAAATGATTACTATTAGGAAGCTAGAAGCGCCCCTTGCTATGCCGCCACTCAACTCCGACAAGTTCACCCAGCCAGATGACGAACAAGGCCGCGACCCGCTGGACATTTTGTTGGTTAACAAAATAGAACTGTATGGTACTTCCAAATCGGTACGAATGGTTTGGGAGGTTGGCGATATGTGGCTGATCAAGAAAGGCGGCAGTTGGGCAATAGGGGGCGACGAACTGGCGAGCGAAGAAGATATACGTGAATTGTTGGCCAGTGCCGGTAACGTAGCCACAATTCTAGATTATCAATAACAAATTTAAAGGCCCCCCCCGCCGTGCAGACGATCAAAATTGATCAAATAAAGCCCGCCAGTGACGCGGTGCAGGAAGCTATCGATAAGATGCGTGACATCGATGCAGATATAAACCTGCAAAAATTCAAGCCTGCAAATCCTGAGAGGGCTCGTAATCTTGTAAAAGCTCAAAGCGATGCTAGGCAGGAATACGAACTGGCACTCATTGCGTTGTCTAACAAGGTGCATGATGCGATCAAGCAAGCCAGCGCCGAAGATTAGAGCGCCGCGTTAAAAAGGCTCCTACACGTTAGACCGCTGTGGGGGCCTTTTTAATGGCTACACTAACCAATGCGCCTAGCTGGCCTACCAGCGAGCGCAAAACCTGCGCTTAACAGACTGCTCTTGGCCGATTACTGTCCTTCGCGAGAGGCAGCTATGGGTCGTTAGCAGCCATTCATGAAATAAGTGCAATCAATTAGCCCGCTTTTTGGCTGCACCATTTTTGGCTATAACTGAATGACCCGTACCTTTCTCTTCTCTTTCTTCGAGTCCCGCCAAACTTCCACACGAAACTGCTGACCAATAGGAAGTTCTGGCTCAGGCCTTGGCAAACGCGGTTTACGCTTCTTATTTTCAGGTTGGGGGATAGTGTCTTTCCCAAGAATATTTAGAGGTAGGTCCAACTGCCTGGCGACCAGTCGCGTGCTTTCAAATGAGTCTTTTAATTCAGCCATGAAGTGTGATTCATACCTTGCTTCATCACCAAGAATAAATTCAGCCTTCAGCATTGCCTGCTCAGCGGTAATTTCCCCCATCTGAACCCTATGAAATAATCGCTGCAACTCACCCAAAGAGCCATTATATTTTTTGATTTTTGGCTTAACTTTACTATAAGAAAAAGGGGTGACAGCCTGAGTTGCCAAAAAACTTCCTACTGCGCTTACCTGGGCTTGTATAGTTTGCAGCCCTGAAATAAAAGAACCGTACTGACCCACACCAAAATAAAGTGCGCCAAGGGTAGCGGCAATCTTAGCGCCGCCCTTTATTGACCCTTCTTGAACTTCTAGCGCAAGTGAGTAATCTGGAATCTTTAGTGCTTTTTCAACATACGCCTCCCATTTATCAAACAATTTAGTAGAATATTGTTCGAATTCGTGCCGAGGCAGACTCGGTACGTCGATATAAAAATCCGTGCCCCCGAGGTAAATCATACTCAATCCATGTATAATTTTGTACTTATCAACACTAAGAGCAGACAACATGACTGCTCACTTCTAGGCGCAGGCTATCTTTTTGCCATCATGATGTCCACTGATGGCTTGCCCCTTTTTCTATCACTCTCTAACGAGCAGCTGTGAATCGCATTCCACCTGCCGAAATCCCCTGTTTATCGGTTTCAAAAGCGAACACTGTGTACCACATTTCTAAGGCCTTGCTTGGGATAGCCACACTCGCTAGATGCCCGCAAAACGGCCCCAATGGGCCGATTTACATCGGCAGAATTGCGCACGATTCTAGTGTCACGCGACTCAATGACCAATCCACATCTGCTCCCCACGTCATCCCGCCAAGAATGCTGAGTGTTATCAGGGATCAAGGCCCCTGCGACCTGTGGGGAATGTCCACTACGCGGGACTGGCGGCTCCTTACGTCCGGGAGCAAGGGCATCTCATGATCTGGCCTCCTGAGCACCGTTACCGGTGGGCGGGTGGAGGCAGCATTGGCTGACGAGACCAGCGCCTGAAGATCCTGAGCCAGGTGCAGGCAGCAATGCGATGACCGGGGCATGCCTGACTGTCAGTCAGGTGCAGTCCATTCCGTGGTCTGCGGCACCATCATCTACAAGGCTGTTGCTGGTGACATCCGCGTTTGTCACGCCGATTGTCACGAGGGGGAATGCCGCAAAGCCTTGTGCGATCAGGGCTGCAGCAGTGGTAGAAGTGCCCGTCTCTTTCCAGAAGAAAGAGACGGGCACAGGTTGGCACAATAGTCGGCCAAGCGAATAGGTTGCTGCAGGACTGCTAGGTACGGTGTAGCTGGCGCACGAGCACCATATGTGTAAGAGCATCCATCACATGGGTAGTGACCGGGCGAGCTGCCGGATGCGAATCGCCCTTGGGGAGAACCACCACGGGAGCGGCGTGACCTTGAAGGTTCTGGCCACCTGGGGTGCTGTCAACGACAGCCTTTACACTGTCTTTTCTACGCCCGCAATCCTGGAGGGTCAAGCGACTCGCACGCCGGATTTTGCAGTTGAAAATGGCATGGCGCGTGTACGGAATCCCGTGGTTTCCAGTGGCAGATTGGGTGCTTTTGATTTTTCAGATGAGGTCCATCCAAACAGGGCGGCTTTGCAGCCCTGTTTGGATGGACCCGCATGGAAGGCAGATCACCGAAATTTCAAAGCCGTGCGCTCACTCGACTGCGCCACGCCTGGCTCTTAGGCTAGAAACGTTTACTCCGGTCTGATTCGCGAACTCATGCGGCGAGATATGCTCCTGCCGATTCGCTTCGAGGTAACGGCTCCACCAACTCATGATCATTCGCCGCTCCTCCAGGAACTCGGCCTTGTGGATATATGCCGCACGAACGTTGTTGCGCTCCCTGTGGCTCATCTGCCGCTCGATAGCCGTCTCTGACCACAGCCCGGATTCGATCAAGGCGCTGCACGCCATGGACCGAAAACCATGCCCGCAGATTTCCGTCTTGGTGTCGTAGCCCATGTTCCGCAAAGCGCTGTTGACCGTGTTCTCGGACATAGGCTTCCACGAGCGAGCGTCACTGGTGAACACCAGGTCGAAGTACCCCGTGATCGCATGAATCTGTTCGAGTAACGCCACCGCTTGCGGCGACAGCGGGACCAGATGGATGTCGCCCGCCATCTTCGTCCCTCTGGTCGAATACGGGACGCCATCCAACGCGGGCCGCGTATCAGGTATCTCCCATATGCCGCGCTTCAGATCGAACTCACTCCAGCGTGCGAAGCGCAATTCGCTGGACCGAACAAACACATGCAGCGACAGCATGACGGTCAGCTGAGTGAGCATGCGCCCCTTGTAGTGCTCGATGCGGTCCATCAACTCAGGCAGACGAGACAGCGGGAGTGCAGGCCGATGCGTAACCCGTGGCGCGCTGATGAAGCCCTCAAGGTCATATGCCGGGTTCACCGTGATCACCCGCAGCCGTTTCGCCTCACGCATGATGCTCTGAAGGTAGTTTTGTACCCTCAAGCCCACATCGATCGTGCCGCGCTTCTTTATCGCCTCAAGCGGCTGCATGAGGTCAAAGGTATCCAGATCAACGATGGCGCGTGCGCCTAGCAGCGGGAATACATGAGTCTTCAAACGACTCAGCACGGTCTTGGAATGGCCAGGCGCCCACTTCACGGACATTTCCTTATGCCAGTCCAAGGCAACGCGCTCGAATGTGTGGCCTCTGACAACCGCCTCGGCCTTGGCCTGTTGCTTGGATTCAATCGGATCAATGCCTTCAGCCAGCATCCGCTTAGTCTCCAGACGCTTCTGCCGAGCATCTGCGAGACCAATGACGGGATAGTTGCCAAACGAGGTCAGCCCCTCTCGCCCATCCGGCTTCACATACCGGAAGCGCCAGCCTTTGCGGCCATTGGGGTAAACGAGGAGGTAAAGACCGTCACCGTCGAAAAGCTTGTATGGGCGGTCAGTAGCTTTGGCCGAGCGGCATGCGGTGTCGGTCAGGGGAGCAGTAGTACGAGCCATAAGGGTAAACCCCTTTATCGAATCGACTTTATCCCAAACGTTACCCCTAAATCGGCTGGCAGCTGTCGGAATCCGACGGAACGCCATAACGAAAAAACCCGCAAGAAGGCGGGCTTTACGGGGGCTCCAGAGATTTTGTTAGCCTTCGCTGGAACCTGAACTGGTGCCGGAGACAGGAATCGAACCTGCGACCTTCGCGTTACGAGTGCGCTGCTCTACCGACTGAGCTACACCGGCGTGTAGCGCAACGTACCACTGCTCGCACCCGTTACGCAAACCTCTGTTTCCACTACTTTATTGCCCTGCCCTCAGGCCCCCTTGCAGCCCTTCGGCGCCAGGTCTTCTTCGATGTCGGTGGTGCACGCCCAGCCCGTCGCCGAGCGGGTCAACGTCAGGGCCTTGCCCAGCACGGTGGCCGGTGCGTCCACCAGGGTGCAAACCAGGCTGCCGCTGCTATCGGCCGCCTTGCCGTTGGCGGTGATCGCGCAATGGGCCGTTGCCGGCTGGCCGCCCAGTTCGGCTACGCCGGCTACATCCTTGCCGTCGTTCAGGCGCAGGTCCATCGCCGTTTTCAGGGCGCTGATTTCCAGCAAGCCGGCCGCGGCCTTGGAGCGGGCCTGGTGGTTGGTGTACATCGGTAAGGCGATGGTCGCCAGAATGCCGATGATCGCCACAACGATCATCAGTTCGATCAGGGTGATACCGCGTTGCCCTTTCATGAACAGTTTCCTTTTTGATACGCGTACTCGTTAGGGTCAATCTCGCCCCAAGCGACAGCGGCGCAGTAGGCCTGAACAGTCACCTTTTGTCACCCCTGCCTGCTTGGGCTTCATCATCGCTGAACTACTCTAGTGAGCATCATGGACGCGCGCCCTGGCATAGGCGCGGCAAGCTGTTTCCAGGCTTGTCGCACGGGCAACAAAAGGACCTTCGCATGACCACTTCCACCCCCCTCTACAGCTGGCACGGCACCGACGCCAACGGCGCGCCGGTCAGTGGCCAAACGCCTGGGCCCAGCCCGGCCCATGTACGTGCCGGGTTGATTCGCCAAGGCATCAACGTGGCCAGTTTGCGGCCGGCCAGCGCGCTCGGCCTCAAGCTGCCAAAGCGGCGGGAAAAGGCCGACCCGGCGGGTTTCAGCCGGCAATTGGCGACCATGCTCAAGGCCGGGGTGCCGCTGTTGCAGGCGTTCGAGGTGATGGGGCGCAGTGGCTGTGGTGCCGCCCTGGCTGCGCTGCTGGTTAGATTGAAACAGGATGTAGCTGCGGGCATGGGGCTGGCGAATGCATTGCAACGCCACCCAGGCTGGTTCGATGCGCTGTACTGCAACCTGGTACGGGTGGGCGAACAGTCGGGCACGCTGGACCGGCAGCTGGAGCAGCTGGCAGGCATGCTGGAACAGCGGCGGGCGCTGCAGAAGAAGGTGCGCAAGGCGATGGTCTACCCGTTGCTGCTGTTGCTGACCGGGTTGGGCGTGTCGGCGGTGTTGTTGCTGGAGGTAATACCCAGGTTCGAGGACATGTTCGCAGGCATGGGCGCGCAATTGCCGGCATTTACCCAGTGGGTGATCGACTTGTCCACAGGGTTCGGCCGGTTTGCGCCGATGTTGCTGGCGCTGGGCCTGGTGCTAGGTTTTGCCGGGCGCCAGCTGTGCCGCCGGCATGCGCCTGCGCGGTTGTGGCTCGGCCGCCTGGTGTTGGGCTTGCCGGTATTCGGCACGCTGCTGGGGCAGGCGGCGTTGGCGCGCTTTGCGCGTAGCCTGGCAACCGCTTATGGGGCCGGGGTGCCCTTGCTGGATGCCCTGGGTACGGTGGCGCGGGTAACCGGGGGCCAGTTGCATGAACAGGCGGTGCTGCGCTTGCGCCAGGGTATGGCCAATGGGCAGGGGCTGAACCAGGCGATGGCAGGTGAGCCGCTGTTTCCGCCCTTGCTGGTGCAACTGACGGCCATCGGTGAAGCCAGCGGCACGCTGGACACGATGCTGGACAAAGCCGCCAGCCATTATGAGGAACAGGTCAGCCAGGCGCTGGACCAGTTGACCAGCTTGCTGGAGCCGGCCATCGTGCTGGTCCTGGGCTTGCTGGTGGGTGGCCTGGTAGTGGCGATGTACCTGCCGATCTTCCAGTTGGGTAGCTTGATCTGAACATGACTTTATGGACCTTGCTGGCTGAACAGCCGGCGTACTTCTATACCCTGGCGAGCGTGCTCGGCCTGCTGGTAGGCAGCTTTCTCAATGTGCTGGTGTACCGCCTGCCAATCATGCTGGAGCGCCAATGGCAGCGTGAAGCGCAGCAGGTTCTGGGGCTGCCGACTACGCAGCACCCGCGCTTCGACCTGTGCCTGCCCGGTTCGCGCTGTCCGCAGTGCGCACATCCGATTCGCCCGTGGCAAAACATTCCAGTGCTCAGCTACATGGCCTTGCGTGGGCGCTGCTCTGCCTGCAAGGCCCGCATCAGCCCGCGTTACCCACTGGTGGAAGTGGCCAGTGCGCTGCTGTCGCTGCTGGTGGCCTGGCGTTTTGGTGCGTCAGCCGAGGCATTGCTGGCATTGCCCTTGACCTGGTGCCTGCTGGCCCTGAGCCTGATCGATGCCGATCACCAGCTGTTGCCGGACGTACTGGTGCTGCCGATGCTGTGGCTGGGGCTGATCGTCAACGCCTTTGCCGTGTATGTGCCGCTGGGCAGTGCGGTATGGGGGGCGGTGGCGGGTTACCTCTGCCTGTGGTCGGTGTACTGGCTGTTCAAGCTGGTCACCGGCAAGGAAGGCATGGGTTATGGCGACTTCAAGCTGATGGCGCTGATCGGCGCCTGGGGTGGCTGGCAGGTGCTGCCGTTGACGCTGCTGTTGTCGTCGGTGGTCGGGGCGCTGGTGGGCCTGAGCTTGTTGCATTTGCACCGGCACGCACTAGGCACGGCGATGCCGTTTGGCCCTTATCTGGCCATTGCGGGGTGGATTGCCGTGCTCTGGGGTGATGAAATATACGCCTCTTACCTGCAACTGCTGGGATACTGATGACCACTGCGGCGTTTACCCCCTGGATTCTCGGCCTGACTGGCGGCATTGGCAGCGGCAAAAGCGCCGCCGCCGAGCGCTTCGTCGAGCTTGGCGTGCACCTGGTCGACGCCGACCAGGCCGCACGCTGGGTGGTCGAGCCTGGCCGCCCGGCCCTGGCCAGCATTGTCGAGCGCTTTGGCGCGGGGGTGCTGCAGGCCGATGGCCAGCTCGACCGTGCCGCGCTGCGCCAGCTGATTTTCGCCGACCCCGCGCAGCGCAAATGGTTGGAGCAACTGCTGCACCCGCTGATCGGGCAAGAGATTTTCAGCTACCTGGCCAAGGCAGAGTCGCCGTATGCGATCTACGTGTCGCCGCTGCTGATCGAGTCGGGGCAGCACCACAAGACCCAGCGCGTGCTGGTGATCGATGCGCCGCAGGCGCTGCAAGTGGCGCGTACCCTGGCCCGGGACAACACCAGTACCGAGCAGGTGCAGGCGATCCTGAAGGCCCAACTGGCCCGTGAGGAACGCTTGCGCCATGCCGACGATGTGCTGGTCAATGACGGCGACCTCGCCGCGCTGCATGAGCAGGTTGACCGCCTGCACCACTTTTACCTGACTTTGAAAGGAGGCCAGCCATGAGCCAGCCATTGACCGTCGATTGCCCGACCTGTGGCGCACCTGTGGAATGGACCGAGAAAAGCGCGTTCCGGCCGTTCTGCTCAGACCGCTGCAAGCTGATCGACCTGGGTGCCTGGGCTGCGGAGGAACACAAGATTCCTGGGGCGCAGGAGTCCGAGGACGAGCTGTATTCAGGCGACCTGGAGTCGCGGCATTGAACTGATCCACCTGCCGGGCCAGGCGATGATGCACCGGCCTAGCCTGCGGGCTCAGTGCTCATCGTCCTTCCACGGCGCCTGCAAATACCGGGTGCGGTTGAAGGTTTCCAGCCAGTCCGGGCAAAACACCACCAACGCACTGATCACCATGCCGTTGATGAACGCTTCGGGGAACATCATCAGCCACAGGTAACCGACAAAGTCGCCAAGCCACTCTGGCAGCGCAAAGCGCCCGTCCAGCCACAATAGCCCTAGCGCCACCGGCACGCAGACCAGCACCGTGAGTGCGGCAGGGAAAAACCCTGAGCAGAAGATGTAGACGAACAGGTTTCGCGGTTGTGCCCGCTCCACTACAAGGGCGCACACCTCGGTGATCAGCACCGGCAAACCCACCAGCAACAGACCATTGACCCCCAACGCCGCCAGGTCCTGGCGCCCCAGCACCAGCAGGCCCAGCTGGGCCATGAAACCACCCATCACGGCCAGTGGCCAGTCCAGCAACAGGGTAACCGCCGTCATGCCGATGAAGTGGTACGCCACGCCGGTATCGAAATCGCGCCTTACCAGCCACAACGCGAACAGGCAGAACACCGTGCCAAACAGCAGGTGCTGGCGGCGCCGGTCGGCAAGCAGTTCCACCCAGCGAACCTGGCTGGCGGCCCAGGCCAGCAGCGGCACGTAACCCAGCCAGCCAAGGCTCAGGGTGGTGCCAGACAACACCTGTGCGCTGATCACTGAATAATGCCCCCTGCCGGCCTGTGGATAAGGGCAGTGTACACGCAAACTTCCCGGCCCCTTTGCGGCGGATGGCCTGCGGCCGCATGCGTGCCTCTTGCTGTCATCGATTAACGGCTAAGCTTGTGTGCATGGATGACTCCGACTACCTGCGCCTGCTGACCATTCAGGCCGAACAAGCCAATGCCTTCCTCTCCAACGCCCGCAAGTGGGAGCGGGAGCGGTGGGTGTGCCAGCGCCTGTTGCAGGGGCTGAACATTCCCTACCGCAGCGAAGACTTCACCCCGGCCGGGCAAGAGCCGCCCGACGTGCTGTTTCGCGACGCCGCCTTCGAGGTGTTTTTCGTGCTCGACGAGGGCCGCCGCCTGAATGATGAATGGCGCGAGGAGCTGCAGCGCCGGCGCAGTGCATTTTCCCTGGCGCAACTGGTGCGCCGCGAAGCCCGCCCACGGCGCATCAGTGCCACCGAACTGCTCGGGCGGCTGGCGCCCACCTTGCGCAAGAAGGCGCGCAATTACCGCGAGCGCGGGCTGGAGCTGAACGATCTGGACATCATTGCGTTTTCCAGCCTCAAGCGCGAGGTGCTGGACCTGAACACCCACTTCCCGCCGCCCACCGAATACCTGCGCCAGGGCTGGCGCTCGCTATCGCTGGTCGGGCCAACCTTTGCCCGCGTGCTGTTCGCCCACCCCGATGCGCCGGATTTCCTGCGCAGCAACCTGGGGCGCAGCATCGTCTTCGACGTTGGCATCAGTCTTTGATCCAGTGCAGCGAGTGTTTGCGATGGCGTACACTCGGCGCCAGGGATAGAAAGCATTATCATTTGTTTCAAGCGCTTGCACGAACGCTGTAGCGTTTGTGCAGTCTCTTACGTCTACCTGACGAGGCCCTACCATGACCAGCCGCCTGAACCCGGAAGATCAGCGTCGTGTCGATGAGTATCTGCGAGCCCCTCAGCACCAAGTCGAGCGCCGGCCCTTCCGGCCATGGCTGCTCCTTGTGCTGGTGGTGGCCGTGACCATCGGGTTGGGCCTTGTCAGCCGCCTGCTGAGTGGACTGGTGCTATGAGCTGCCTTGCGCTCGCCCTCCCCTCGTGCAGTTTGCGGCCGCCCCCAAAGGGCAAGCATTCCGTAAACCTTATGAGATATCCCCATGACTCATCGCATCGTGATTGTCGGCGGCGGCGCCGGCGGCCTGGAACTGGCGACCCGCCTGGGTAAAACCCTGGGCAAGCGCAAGCAGGCCGATGTCACCCTGGTCGACACCAACCTCACGCACATCTGGAAGCCATTGCTGCACGAAGTGGCCGCCGGCTCGCTGAACTCCTCGGAAGACGAACTGAACTACGTGGCCCAGGCCAAGTGGAACCACTTCAACTTCCAGCTGGGGCGCATGAGCGGCCTGGACCGTGAAGGCAAGCAGATCCAACTGGCCGCCACCCTGGACGAAGAGGGCCGCGAGCTGTTGCCTGCACGTACCCTGGGTTACGACACTCTGGTCATTGCCGTGGGCTCCAATACCAACGACTTCGGCACCCTGGGCGCGGCGCAGCACTGCCTGTTCCTGGACACCCGCAAGCAAGCCGAGCGCTTCCACCAGCAACTGCTCAACCACTACCTGCGTGCCCACGCCGGCGACGTGGCCAGCGAGAAAATCAGCGTAGCCATTGTGGGTGCGGGCGCCACCGGTGTGGAGCTGGCGGCCGAGCTGCACCACGCGGCCCACGAGCTGGCGGCCTATGGCCTGGACCGCATCCAGCCCAAGGACATGCACATCACCATCATCGAGGCCGGCCCGCGCGTTCTGCCGGCGCTACCGGAGCGCATCAGCGTACCGGTGCACAAGACCCTGGAAAAACTCGGGGTCAAGGTAATGACCAATGCCGCTGTCAGCGAAGTCACCGAAGACGGCCTGAAAACCAAGGACGGCGAGGTGATCCAGGCCAGTTTGAAGGTGTGGGCGGCCGGTATCCGTGCGCCCGGTTTCCTCAAGGACATCGATGGCCTGGAAACCAACCGCATCAACCAGCTGGTGGTACGCCCTACCCTGCAAACCACCCGCGACGACAACATTTTCGCCTTTGGCGACTGTGCGGCGTGCCCGCAGCCAGACAGCGACCGCAATGTACCGCCACGCGCGCAAGCAGCGCACCAGCAGGCGTCGATGCTGGCGCAAAGCCTTAAAGCACGGCTGGAGAACAAGCCGCTGCCCACGTATGCCTATAAGGACTACGGCTCGCTGGTTTCACTGTCGCGTTTCTCGGCGGTGGGCAACCTGATGGGTAACCTGATGGGCAGCGTGAAGCTGGAAGGCTGGCTGGCGCGGATGTTCTATGTGTCGCTGTACCGCATGCACCAGATGGCGTTGTACGGGTTCTTCCGTACGGCATTGATGATGTTGGGCAGCAAGATTGGCCGGGGTACCGAGCCGCGGTTGAAGTTGCACTGACACACATGCAATAGAGGCTGCCTGTACAGGCCTCATCGCCGGCCAGCCCGCCCCAGAGGCTGCAACAGGCTCAAGGCCTTGGTTTGCCCCTTGTTGGATCGGGTTTTACCCGCTCCAACAAGGCAAGGGTGCATTTTCCCGAGGCAAAGAAAAAGGGCATCTCGTAGGAGATGCCCTGTTTTGCATGGTGGGTCGTGTAGGATTCGAACCTACGACCAATTGGTTAAAAGCCAACTGCTCTACCAACTGAGCTAACGACCCGGAAAATGGTCGGGGTGAGGGGATTCGAACTCCTGACATCCTGCTCCCAAAGCAGGCGCGCTACCGGACTGCGCTACACCCCGAGGTCTTTCAAAAAAAAGGGCATCTCTTTGAGATGCCCTTCTTTACATGGTGGGTCGTGTAGGATTCGAACCTACGACCAATTGGTTAAAAGCCAACTGCTCTACCAACTGAGCTAACGACCCGGAAAATGGTCGGGGTGAGGGGATTCGAACTCCTGACATCCTGCTCCCAAAGCAGGCGCGCTACCGGACTGCGCTACACCCCGAGATGGCTCCGCGACCTGGACTCGAACCAGGGACCCAATGATTAACAGTCATTTGCTCTACCGACTGAGCTATCGCGGAACTGAACTTCGGTACTACTTTTCGATTTGCTACTCCGAAGACTGTGTTCGCTTCGGACTCTTGAGCTTCGCTGCTTTCGCGTTGTAGCTGCTGAGGCCGGCTATTCTACATTCTTCGTTTTGCTTGTCAACCACTTTTTTTCATTCAACTTACTGATTTGTAAGTTGTTTTGCGGCCATCGTTACTGCTGATGATTCGCTTAGTGCCTGACAACGCGGCGTATATTAGGGGCACTCGTTTTTTGATGCAAGCAAAAATTTCAAAAATTTCAGCGGGTTATCCAGACAGGCTGGGAAAGCCCGAATTTGCTGGGGCGGTGCCGGCTTCTTCGCGGGTGAACCCGCTCCTCCAGGGTTATGCGCAGGCTTCAAGGCTGCAGGTAAACGTATGACCCCCTAACAGGCCAGCGCAGGCAGCCAGGCAAAAAAAAAGCCCCGCAAACGCGGGGCTCATGGTGAAGCAGGTCAGCCAAAGACGATTTCGTCGCCTTCCACCTTGGCAGTGATCGCGGTACCCGGCATGAACTTGCCTGCCAGGATCAATTGCGCCAGCGGGTTTTCGATCCAGCGCTGGATCGCCCGTTTCAGCGGGCGGGCACCGTAGACAGGGTCGTAACCCACGGCGATCAGCTTGTCCAACGCTTCCGGGCTCAGGCTCAGCGACAACTCGCGCTCCAGCAGGCGGCTGCGCAGGCGGCCCAGCTGTATCTCGGTAATGCCGGCAATTTGCTCGCGGCCCAGCGGCTCGAACACCACCACTTCGTCGATACGGTTGATGAACTCCGGACGGAAGTGCGCCCCTACTGCATCCATCACTGCCGCACGCTGTGCCTCGCGGTCGCCGACCAGCTCCTGGATCTGTGCCGAGCCCAGGTTGGAGGTCATCACGATCACCGTATTGCGGAAGTCCACGGTGCGCCCGTGGCTGTCGGTCAGGCGGCCGTCTTCCAGCACCTGCAGCAACACGTTGAACACATCCGGGTGGGCCTTCTCCACCTCGTCCAGCAGCACCACCGAGTAGGGCTTGCGCCGTACCGCCTCGGTCAGGTAACCGCCCTCTTCGTACCCTACGTACCCGGGTGGCGCACCAATCAGGCGAGCCACGGAGTGTTTCTCCATGAATTCGGACATGTCGATGCGGACCATGGCCTCTTCGGTGTCGAACAGGAACTCGGCCAGTGCCTTGCACAGCTCGGTCTTGCCCACACCGGTAGGGCCCAGAAACAGGAACGAACCACTTGGCCGGTTGGGGTCGGACAACCCGGCACGTGAGCGGCGCACAGCATTGGCCACGGCGGTTACCGCTTCGCCCTGCCCGATCACGCGCTGGTGCAGCAACGCTTCCATTTTCAGCAGTTTTTCGCGCTCGCCCTCCAGCATCTTGGATACCGGAATACCGGTCCACTTCGACACCACCTCGGCAATCTCTTCCTCGGTCACCTTGTTGCGCAGCAACTGGTTCTCGGTCTTGCCGTGCTGGTCGACCATCTGCAGGCTGCGCTCCAGGTCCGGGATTACCCCGTACTGCAGCTCGGCCATGCGGCTCAGGTCGCCCTTGCGGCGGGCAGCTTCCAGCTCCTGGCGGGCCTGCTCGATCTTTTGCTGAATCTGCGCCGAGCCCTGTACTTCGGCTTTCTCCGAAGCCCAGATTTCTTCCAGGTCGGAATACTCGCGCTCCAGCCGTTCGATTTCTTCGGTCAGCTTCTCCAGGCGCTTTTTCGCTGCCTCGTCTTCTTCCTTCTTCAGCGCCTGCGATTCCACTTTCAACTGGATCAGGCGGCGATCGAGGCGGTCGAGCACTTCCGGCTTGGAGTCGATCTCCATGCGGATGCGGCTGGCCGCTTCGTCGATCAGGTCAATGGCCTTGTCCGGCAACTGACGGTCGGTGATGTAGCGGTGGCTGAGTTTGGCCGCAGCGATAATGGCACCGTCGGTGATGGCCACCTTGTGGTGCACTTCATAGCGTTCTTTCAGGCCACGCAGGATGGCGATGGTGTCTTCTTCGCTCGGTTCCTCTACCAGCACTTTCTGGAAGCGGCGCTCCAGGGCGGCGTCTTTCTCGATGAACTGGCGGTACTCGTTCAGCGTAGTGGCGCCCACGCAGTGCAGTTCGCCACGGGCCAGGGCCGGCTTGAGCATGTTGCCTGCGTCCATGGCACCCTCGCCCTTGCCGGCGCCAACCATGGTGTGCAGTTCGTCGATGAACAGAATGATCTGGCCTTCCTGCTTGGACAGCTCGTTCAGCAGCCCTTTCAGGCGCTCCTCGAACTCACCGCGGTACTTGGCACCCGCAATCAGCGCGCCCATGTCCAGCGCCAGCAGGCGTTTGCCTTTCAGGCCGTCGGGCACTTCGCCATTGATGATGCGCTGGGCCAGGCCCTCGGCGATGGCGGTCTTGCCCACGCCGGGTTCGCCGATCAGCACCGGGTTGTTCTTGGTACGGCGTTGCAGCACCTGCACCGTACGGCGGATTTCGTCGTCGCGGCCAATGACCGGGTCCAGCTTGCCTTCTTCGGCACGCTTGGTCAGGTCGACGGTGTACTTGTCCAGCGCCTGGCGTGACTCTTCGGCGTTGGCGTCATTCACCGCCGCGCCACCGCGCAGGTTGTTGATGGCATTTTCCAGGGCCTTTTTGCTGACACCCTGGCTGAGCAGCAACTTGCCCAGCTTGCTGTTCTCGTCCATGGCGGCCAGCAACACCAGCTCGCTGGAAATGAACTGGTCGCCCTTTTGCTGGGCCAGGCGGTCGGCCTGGTTGAGCAGGCGCGCCAGGTCCTGCGACATGTTGACGTCGCCGGTGGGGTTCTGGATTTTCGGCAGCTGGTCGAGTTCTTTCACCAGTGCCTGGCGCAGGCTATTGATATCGAAGCCCACTTGCATCAGCAGTGGCTTGATCGAGCCGCCCTGCTGTTCGAGCAATGCCTGCAACAGGTGCACGGGCTCGATGGCAGGGTGGTCCATGCCTACGGCCAGGGATTGGGCATCGGATATTGCAAGTTGCAGCTTGCTGGTCAAACGGTCTATTCGCATGGTGTACCTTCCTTTAAAGGGCAGGTCGGAGCGATGGACAGCGCCTGTTTATAAAGAAACCTGCCTGAGATGCCTTTATAGATAAGGCTGATTCTGGAAGATTCAAGCGTAGCGGGGTTGACCGGGATCAACGGGTTGGATTAGCGCTTGGGGCAGGCGGTGCCCATCAAGGCTAGAGCGGCTGCAACCACACCAGCGAAGCGAAGCGGCCACCCTGCGGCGTACGGCGGTAGGAGAAAAACCGCTCGTCACTGACCGTGCACCAGCCACCGCCATAAACAGCCGATACCCCACGGGCCGCCAGGCGAATGCGCGCCAATTCGTAGATGTCTGCCATCAGCTTGCCTGGCCGCTCGCCCTCGACAAAAGCCCGGGCGGCTTCAGGGTGCACGGCAGTAAAGGCATCGCGCACTTCCAGCCCCACTTCGAAAGCCTTGGGCCCGATCGCCGGCCCCAGCCACACCAGCACCTCCTGGGGCGCCAGCGCCAGGCGGTCGAGGGTGGCTTCCAGCACGCCACCCGCCAGCCCGCGCCAGCCCGCATGCGCCGCCGCCACGCGGGTGCCCGCACGGTCACAGAACAGTACAGGCAGGCAGTCGGCCGTCATCACGGTGCAGGCAATGCCGGGCTGGCTGGTGCAGCTGGCATCGGCCTCGGCTACCAGGGCCGGGTTGGCATCCGCCACCTCCAGCCCATGCACCTGCTTGAGCCAGGCTGGCTGGATGGCGAATTGCTCGCGCAGGCGGCGACGGTTTTCGGCAACCGCGGCAGGGTCATCCCCCACATGGTCACCCAGGTTGAACGTGGCGTAGGGCGGCAGGCTCACACCGCCCTGACGGGTGGTGACACAGGCGCGTACCGAGGCCGGGGCTGGCCAGTCGGGAAACAGCAGCGTCTGCGCCAGGTCACTCATCCGATGAAGCTCTCACGGTCCTGGTTGAGCAGCGACAGCAACCAGACGAAGTCGTCGGGCAGTGGCGACTCCCACTTCATGACTTCACCGGTGATCGGGTGGGCCAGGGCAAGGAACCGCGCGTGCAGCGCCTGGCGCGGGAAGCTTTTCACTGCCTCGACCATGGTTGGGCTGGCAGCCGGCGGAATGCGGAAGCGGCCACCGTAGGTCTGGTCGCCGACCAGCGGAAAGCCCACATGGGCCATGTGTACGCGGATCTGGTGGGTGCGGCCGGTTTCCAGCTTGACCCGTACATGGGTGTGCGAGCGGAAGCGCTTGAGCACCCGGTAGTGGCTGACGGCTGGCTTGCCGCCGTCGGTGACCGCCATGCGCTGGCGCATGCCGCCGTGGCGACCGATCGGGGCGTCGATCTTGCCACCGGCGGTGACCACGCCGATGACGATGCACTCATAAATGCGGCTGACCTTGCGCGCCTGCATCTGCTCGACCAGCTTGGTCTGCGCCTGCAGGGTCTTGGCCACCACCATCAGCCCGGTGGTGTCCTTGTCCAGGCGGTGAACGATACCCGCACGCGGTACGTTGACGATGTCTGGCACGTGGTGCAGCAGCGCATTGAGCAGGGTGCCGCTGGCGTGCCCGGCAGCCGGGTGCACGACCAGCCCGGCAGGCTTGTTGATGACCATGATGTGGTCGTCTTCGTAGACGATATCCAGTTCGATATCTTCTGCTACCCACTCACCCTGGGCTTCCTGTTCGGCCTGCAGGGCAAGCTGGGAGCCACCGTGAACGAGGTCGCGAGGGCGCACGACGGCACCATCGACCGTCAGGCGGCCCTCTTTGATCCACGAAGTTAGCCGCGAACGCGAGTACTCGGCGAACAATTGGGCGGCGACCTGGTCGAGGCGTTGGCCGCCCAATTCGGACGGGACCTCTGCGCTAAGTTGAATGATCTCGGACATGCTCGATTCGGCGGGCGCACAGCCTTTGGTTTCGGCTGCGAGCTTGTGGTTAAATACGGCTTCTTTTGTCCCGGGGTTGGCCGGGGCGCTCATCATAACAGGACGGCACCGCCCAAAACAGCGGCCGTCAAAGGGACGCAAGCCGCCATGCAAGTGAAACACCTGCTGCTGATCGCCATCCTTGGGCTCACCGCGGCCTGTTCCTCGAATAAGGAAGTCATCGACGAGAACCTCAGCGAGGCCGAGCTGTACCAGCAGGCCCAGGCTGATCTGGACAACTCCAGCTACACCAGCGCCGTGAACAAGCTCAAGGCCCTGGAGTCGCGCTACCCGTTCGGCCGTTATGCCGACCAGGCGCAGCTCGAGCTGATCTACGCCAACTACAAGAACGCCGAGCCCGAAGCGGCCAAGTCGGCTGCCGAGCGCTTCATTCGCCTGCACCCGCAGCACCCGAACGTGGACTACGCCTACTACCTCAAGGGCCTGACCTCGTTCGACCAGGACCGTGGCCTGCTGGCGCGCTTCCTGCCGCTGGACATGACCAAGCGTGACCCGGGTGCTGCCCGCGACTCGTACAACGAGTTCGCCCAGCTGACCAGCCGCTTCCCCAACAGCCGCTACGCGCCCGATGCCAAGCAGCGCATGATCTACCTGCGCAACCTGCTGGCGTCGTACGAAATCCACGTGGCCGACTACTACCTGAGCCGCCAGGCTTACGTAGCTGCCGCCAACCGTGGCCGCTACGTGGTCGAGAACTTCCAGGAAACCCCCTCGGTCGGCGACGGCCTGGCGGTAATGGTCGAGTCGTACCAAAAGATGCACCTGGACGAACTGGCCGCCACCAGCCTGGAAACCCTCAAGCTCAACTACCCAGACCACCCAAGCCTGGTCGATGGCGAGTTCCAGCCCAAGCAGACCGAGTCTGACGGCCGCGGCTGGCTGTCCAAGGCCACCCTGGGCCTGATCGAGACCGACACGCCGCTGCCGCCGGGTGAAACCCGCGCCAACCAGGACGTGGTCAAGCAGTTCCAGGACGCGCGCGACGAGATGCCGCAAGAGCTGCTGCCCAAGGATGAAAACGGCGACCCGATCGTGCCCGAGGGCCCGAAAGAGGCCGAGAAAGACCGCTCCTGGTTCAGCTACATGACCTTTGGTCTGTTCGATTGACCGACCGCGGTAAATGAAAGGGAGGCCTTGGGCCAATACCCGTCAGTTAAGTAATTTGGGGCCGCTTTGCGACCCTTCGCGGGCACGCCCGCTCCCACAGGGCATTGCGCATTTCTTGAGTTCAGCGCCAAACGTGTGGGAGCGGGCGTGCCCGCGAAGGGCTGCAAAGCAGCCCCAGTAACGCTTAACTGACTGGCATTAGGCCTCGGGCCTCCCTTTTTTGTCGGCTGCATCCTAGACTGTCGGCTTCTTCCATCAACAAGCTGGACACCATGGTTCGCCTACTTTTCTGGATCGCCCTGATCGCCGCCGCGTTCTGGCTGTGGCGCAAATTCAAAATCAGCCAGCAGTCGCGCCCCGACGCCAAGCTCGATGCGCCACTGACGATGGTGCGCTGCGCCCATTGCGGCGTGCACCTGCCCAATGATCGGGCGCTGCAGCAGGGCAACGAGTGGTATTGCAGCCAGGCCCACCTGCAGCAAGGTCCTGGCCGCCAAGGCTGAACAAAGAGCCCTGTGGGAGCAGGTTTACCCGCACCCACAGGGTCTGCAGTCCATACACCTCTTCACATATCCCTCCCCGACCCTTTCACACCAAATACGACCCCTCCCCCTCCCCCAGCATTGACCCACCCCGGCAAAATTCGCTAAATCCTATTTATCCGCATAAATATGAAAAATAGCGAAATGCTCAAACCCAAACGCAAGCGCCAGAAGCTGTCGGATGTGATCGTCGAGTCGGTCAAGCGCTCGATCGTCACCGAAGCGCTGCACCCCGGCGACCGCCTGCCCACCGAGCGTGAGCTGATGGAACACTTCGAGTGCTCCAAGGGCACTGCCCGCGAGGCACTCAAGGCTCTTGAGGTCGAAGGCCTGGTCAGCACCCGCACCGGCCCTGCCGGTGGTGCCTACCTGGCCGAGGTCGGCACCGAGCCCGCCAGCCGAGCGCTGCGCAACTACCTGCACTTTCAGCACCTGGACGGCGAGCAGGTCTACCAGCTGCGCAAAGTCATCGAGGTCGAGTTGGCAGTGTCGGTAATGGGCCAGCTGAGCGAAGCGGACTATGCCGCGCTTGAGGCCAACATCGACTTCTGCAGTGCGCCGGAAGACAGCGAAGAGGGCCAGCGCGAACAGCGCCTGGCGGAGCTGGAGTTCCACACCCTGCTGGCCCACCGCTGCCCCAACCCGTTGCTGCGCTTCATGGCAGTGTTCCTCAACGACTTGCTGCGCGACCTGGTGGTGCTGAAAAAAGCCTACCTGCCCAAGCGCCAGCAGTTCGCCGCAGCCAACATCGACTACCACAAACAACTGCTGAGCGCCCTGCGCGCCAGTGACGAGCCCAGCGTACGCCGGCTGATGCACGAGCACATGTGCGACGCCGAACACCACATGACCGCACTGGAGGGCGAGGTCGCCCGCCACTTCCTGCTGGAGTTCAACCACCACCACTGATCCGCCTGGAAAGAGGCCTGCTCACAGGCCCGGCCGTACCCGCTTTGTCATTGCCACTCCTGCCTAATAACCACAACCAAGGAGTTACCCATGCAAAGACGTACCCTGCTCAAGGCAGGCCTTGCCCTGGGTGCCTTCGGTAGCCTCCCCTTGGGAGCACACCGGGCATTCGCCGATCAACCGTTGACCTTCTATGGGCTCAAGTCCATGTCGGGTGCCTTCGCCAGCTACGGCAAGTACGCCGACATGGGCTCGCGCCTGGCCATCGCCGAATACCCGCAGTTGCTGGGGCGCCCGCTGAAGTACAAAGTCATCGACACCGAAGGCAACGCCGGTAAGGCCGTGCGCAAGGTACAGGAAGCCATTGGCCAGGATGGCGCCCGCTTCTTCCAGGGCTGCACCCTGTCGTCTTCGGCGCTGGCGGTTTCCAAGGAAATACACAAGGCCGGTGGCGTGTTCATGACCCCGGTGGGCGCCGACGAAATCACCGGCAAGGACTGCAACGCCTCGACCTTCCGCTGGTCGGTGCCGACCTACGGCGCCATCCGCGAAACCCTGGTGCCGATGATTCGCCAACTTCCGCAGGCCAAGCGCTGGTACACCATCACCCCGCAATACGTGTTCGGCGACGCGCTGCTGGACAACGCCCGCAAAGTCTTCGCCGAGCAGGGCGTGGAACATATCGGCAACAGCTATCACTCGCTGCAAGAGCAGGAATTCTCGGGCTACCTCACCAATGCCATCGCGGCCAAACCCGACGTGCTGGTGCTGCTCAACTTCGGCAGCCAGGCCTCCAACGCGCTGCGCCAGGCGGTCAACTTCGGCATCAAGGACCGCATGAAAGTGCTGATGGTGTGGTCAGCCGGCCTCGACCAGTTCCAGGAACTGGGCAGCGACGTGCTCGAAGGCGTGTACCTGGGCGCGCAGTACTGGCACCAGGTGGATACGCCGCTGAACCAGCAACTGGTTGCCGCCACCCGCAAGGCCTACGGCATCAACCCCAACTACCCGCTGGCCGCCGACTACATCGGCACCAAGGTCATGCTCGAAGCCATCGTCAAGGCCGGCAGCCTGGACGGGGCCGCCGTCTCTGCAGCACTGCAGGGCATGCGTTTCCAGGGGCCGACCGGCGACGAGCTGATCCGCCCGGGCGACCACCAGGTGCTCAAGGATTACTACCTGCTGCGCGGCAAGCCCCAAGGGCAGATGCGCGACGAAGACGACCTGGCCGAAATCATCAGCTCGGGCCGCTCGTTCGTCGAGCCCGACCACACCGGTTGCGCCTTGGCCTGAAGCCGCGGCGTTAGTCACTCACACTCGTACAGGCAGCCGCGCCGCGCGCTGTCGAGGGCACGCTCATGCTCGATTTGTACCTGTTCCAACTGCTCAACGGCCTGGGCCTGGGGATGATCTACTTCCTCATCGCCGTAGGCCTGACGATCATTTTCGGCTTGCTCAACTTCGTCAACTTCGCCCATGGTGCGTTCTTTCTGCTTGGCGCCTACCTGTGCTACACCGCCGTGGCCATCACCGGCAGCTTCTGGCTGGCGCTGCTGATCGCCCCTCTGGTGGTGGCCGCCCTGGCCTGGGCGGTCGAGCGCCTGCTGATCAAACGCATCTATCACCTGCCACACACCTTCCAGATCCTCGTCACCCTTGGCATCGCCCTGATCATCCAGGAAGCCTCGGTGCTGATCTGGGGCCCCGTGGGCAAGAACATCGCCGTGCCGCCCGAGCTGCGCGGGGTGTTGATCCTGGGTGACTTCATCTACCCGTACTACCGCCTGTTCCTGATCGGTTTTGCCGCACTGATCGGCGTTGGCCTGTGGCTGCTACTGGAGCGCACCCGCTTCGGCGCCCTGGTGCGGGCCGGCAGCGAGAGCACCGAAACCGTGTCGCTGCTGGGTACCAATATCTTCCGCCTGTTCTCCCTGACATTCGCCCTGGGCGTAGGCCTGGCCGGCGTGGCCGGTGTGCTGTTCGCGCCGCTGCGCGGTGCCCAGCCCTTCGTCGGCCCGGAAATCCTCGGCATCGCCTTCGTGGTGGTGGTGATCGGCGGCATGGGCTCGTTTGGCGGTGCGCTGGTCGGCGGCCTGTTGGTGGGTGTGGTGCAAAGCATGATGACCAGCCTGTGGCCACAAGGCGCCAGCCTGATGATCTACGGCGCCATGGCGGCGGTGATCCTGGTGCGTCCGTATGGCCTGTTCGGGAGAGCCTGAGATGAGTGAAAAAAACCCTTTGCCAGTCGCCAGGGGCCGTGCCCCGGCACTGCTGTTGCTGGTAGTCGCCAGCCTGGTGGCGCTGCCGTTGCTGCTGCCATCGGCCACCCTGGCCACTGAAATCCTGATCTTTGCCCTGGCCGCGCTGGCCTGCAACCTGTTGCTGGGCTACACCGGCCTGCTGTCGTTCGGCCAAGGCATCTTCTTTGGTGTGGGCGCCTATGGTGCGGCATTGCTGATGATCCACCTGCAGTGGGGCATGTTCGCTGCGCTGCTTGGCGCCGCTGTATTCGGCGCCTTCCTCGCGCTGCTGGTGGGCGCCCTGGCCATACGCCGCACGGGCATCTACTTCGTCATGCTGACCTTGGCCTTCAGCCAGATGGCCTACTTCCTGGCCTATACCCTCAGTGGCTGGACCGGCGGCGACAACGGCCTGCTCGAAGTACCACGGCCGAACATCGAGATCGCCGGCCATGTGCTGGTCGACCTGGCCGACCCGCGGCACTTCTATGTGTTTGTCGCCGTGCTGTTCCTGCTGATCTTCGCCGGCGCCCTGCGGGTCATTCGCTCGCCGTTCGGGAGCACCCTGCTGGCCATCCGCGAGAACGAGACCCGCGCTGCTGCCATCGGCTATGACACCCGCCATTTCAAGATCCTGGTGTTCATGCTGTCGGGCGCCATCACCGGGATTGCCGGGGCGCTGTACGCCATGCTGCTGCATTTTGCGCCGCTGTCGAACATCGACCTGATGATGAGCGAGAACATTTTGATCATGACCATTGTCGGCGGTACCGGCTCGCTGTTCGGCTCGCTGCTGGGGGCCGGTGCCATCGTGCTGTTGGGCGATGTGCTGTCCGAACTGTGGCCACGCTGGCTGATGCTGCTTGGGGTGATCCTGATCCTGGTCGTGGTGTTCATGCGCGGTGGCCTGTGGGGCGGCCTGGCCGAACTGGCCAAGCGCCTGCTGGCTAGCCGTGCCTCCCACGACAAACCCCAGGCCAAGACCAAGGAGACCTTGTGATGAGCGACTACCTCCTGCAAACCTGCCAGCTGGAACTGGCATACGGGCCGTTCAAGGCGGTCGCGGGCGTGGACCTCAACGTGCGCGCCGGCACTATTCACACCGTTATCGGGCCCAACGGCGCCGGCAAGACCAGCCTGTTCCACTGCCTGACCGGTGAGCGCCAGGCCACCGCCGGCAAGATCCTGTTCAATGGCCAGGACATCGTCCGCAAGCCGTCCCACGGCCGTGTGGCACTGGGCATGGCGCGTTCGTTTCAGCTCACCAGCCTGTTCCAGAACCTGTCGGTACGCGAGAACCTGCGCCTGGCGGCCCAGGGCCGCGATGGCCTGGGCGCGCTGAACTTCTGGCGTAGCGTCGAGCACAAGCGCAGCCACTGGGACACCGCCGACCAGGTACTGGAGCGCCTGCAGCTGACTGGCCGCGCCAACACCCTCGCCGGCGAGCTTTCGCACGGCCAGCAACGGGTGCTGGAAGTGGGCATGTCCATCTGCGCCAAGCCTACCCTGCTGATGCTCGACGAACCCACTTCGGGCATGGGCATTGATGACATCCCGGTCATGACCGACCTGATCAGCGACCTGGGCCATGACCATACCGTACTGTTGATCGAGCACAACATGAGCATCGTCATGTCGATCAGCCAGCGCATCACGGTAATGAGCCACGGCCAGATCCTGGTCGAGGGTACCCCTGAACAGGTGCGCAACGACGAACGCGTGCGCACTGCCTACCTTGGTGAGGCCGCCTGATGCTCAACGTCGATTCGATCCATTCCTACTACGACAAGAGCCATGTGCTCGAAGGCGTCTCGCTCAAGGTCGAGGCTGGCGAACTGGTCACACTGCTTGGGCGCAACGGTGCCGGCAAGACCACCACCTTGCGCAGCATTCTTGGCATCGTTCGCCCTCGGCAGGGGCAGATCAGCTTCAACGGCCAACAGTTGGTCGGCCGTGAAATCTTCGACATTGCCCGGCTGGGCATTGCCCTGGTGCCAGAGCACCGCGGCATTTTCCGCCAGCTCAGTGTCGAGGAGAACCTGAAGATCGCCGTGCGCACGACCAGCCGCTGGCAGCTGGAGGACGTGTACAGCATGTTTCCGCGGCTTAAGGAGCGGCGCCGTAACGGTGGCTTCGCGCTGTCCGGTGGCGAGCAGCAGATGCTGGCCATCGCCCGCGCCCTGCTCAACGGGCCCAAGCTGCTGATCCTCGATGAACCGACTGAAGGTCTGGCGCCGGTGATTGTCGACGAGCTGGTGAAGATTCTGCGGCGCATCAAGGACGAAGGGCTGTCGATCCTGCTGGTGGAGCAGAACCTGATGGTCTGCGATGCCCTTGCAGACCGCCACTACGTGCTGGAGCAGGGTCGGGTTGCCTACCAGGGCAGCGCAGCGCAGTTCCGTGAGGACCCGAGTATCAAGAACCGTTATCTGGCCCTGAGTGCCTGACCCAGACCTGCTTTTCTGTACCGGCCTCTTCTAAGGACTACGCAGGACCTGTGGGAGGGGGCAAGCCCGCGAAGAGGCCGGTACCAGCAACCCAATACTTTCAGGAGAGATGAACCATGAACACCCGCATCGATCCCCCGCAGCACCTGCTTGCCCAAGGCCCACTGGTCAGCCGCGAACGCCTCTGGCAATCGCTGATGGACCTGGCCCAACTGGGCGCCACCGCCAAGGGCGGTGTGTGCCGCCTGGCCCTGACCGACCTCGACCGCCAGGCCCGCGACCTGTTCGTACGCTGGTGCGAAGAAGCCGGCTGCACCGTCAGCGTCGACGCCATCGGCAACATTTTTGCCCGCCGCCCCGGCCGCAACCCGGCCCTGCCGCCTGTCTTGACCGGCAGCCACATCGACACCCAGCCCACCGGTGGCAAGTTCGATGGCTGCTACGGGGTCATGGCCGGCCTCGAAGTCATGCGTACCCTCAACGACTTGAAGCTGACCACCGAAGCGCCGCTGGAGGTGGTGGTGTGGACCAATGAAGAAGGCTCGCGCTTTCCACCGTGCATGATGGGTTCCGGGGTATTCGCCGGTAAGTTCGACCTGCAGCAGACCCTGGACAAGGTCGATGACCAGGGCCTGTCGGTGGGGGCCGAGCTGCAGCGCATCGGCTATGCCGGCCCGCGCGTACCTACCGGGCATGCCGTGGGTGCCTACTTCGAAGCGCACATCGAGCAAGGCCCGATACTGGAAGACCAGCGCACGACCATCGGCGTGGTCCAGGGCTGCCTGGGGCAGAAATGGTTCGACCTGGTGCTGACCGGTGTAGAAGCACATGCAGGCCCCACCCCCATGCACTTGCGCAAGGATGCGCTGGTCGGTGCCGCCGAGGTCGTGGCTGCGGTCAACCGTGTTGCCCACGCCCACCAGCCGCATGCCTGCGGCACGGTAGGCTGCCTGACCCTGCACCCGGGCTCGCGCAACGTCATCCCCGGCCAGGTGCACATGACCATCGACCTGCGCCACCTCGACCCAGAGCACCTCGCTGCCATGGTCAGTGAAGTGCGCACGGCCATCGAAACCAGCGCAACGGCACACGGCCTTGCCTGGCAGCTCACCCCGACGGCCGACTTCCCGCCGTTGTACTTCGCCGAGCAGTGCGTGGATGCCGTGCGCCAAGGGGCACGTGCGCTGGGCCTGAGCCACATGGATATTGTCAGTGGTGCCGGCCACGATGCGATTTTCCTCGCCGAGCTGGGCCCGGCCGGGATGATATTCGTACCGTGCGAAGGCGGCATCAGCCACAACGAAATCGAAAATGCCGCGCCGCAGGACCTGGCAGATGGTTGCGACGTATTGCTGCGCGCCATGTTCCAGGCCGCCAACCCAGGAGCCCGCTGAAATGCCTCAGAAAACCGCGATTGGCGAGTTCACCGCTGCCGAACTGCTCGAACTGTACCAGCGCCGCCAGTTGTCGCCTGTGGAGGTGGTCGACGATGTGCTGGCGCGCATCGACCAGCACAACCCGGCGGTCAACGCCTATTGCCACGTCGACGGCGAAGGCGCCCGTGCCGCTGCCCGGGCCAGCGAACAACGCTGGCAACGGGGCGAGCCTTGCGGCCGGCTCGATGGCCTACCCGCCTCGATCAAGGACCTGACCCTGACCCGTGGCATGCCCACCCGCAAAGGGTCCCGCACCACGTCCGCGGCCGGGCCATGGGAGGTCGATGCCCCGTTCAGCGCTTTCATGCGTGAGGCCGGTGCAGTCCTGGTGGGCAAGACCACTACCCCCGAGTTCGGCTGGAAGGGCGTAACCGACAACCCGCTGTACGGCATCACCCGTAACCCCTGGAACACACGGCTGACTGCCGGTGGCTCGTCGGGTGGTGCCGCCGCCGCTGCCGCATTGAACCTGGGCGTACTGCACCAGGGCAGCGATGCCGGGGGCTCTATCCGCATACCCTGCGCCTTTACCGGCACCTTCGGCATCAAGCCCACGTTTGGCTATGTGCCGCAATGGCCGGCCAGTGCCATGACCGTACTGTCGCACCTAGGGCCGATGACGCGCACGGTGGACGACGCGGTGCTGATGCTCGACTGTGTCGCCCGCCCCGATCCACGTGACGGGTTGGCTGGTGCGCCACGACAGGCTCCGTGGCTGGGCCAGCAGCAAGACCTGAATGGTCTGCGCATCGCCTATAGTGCCAATTTTGGTCACGTGCAGGTCGACCCGCAGATCGAGGCGCTGGTGGCGCAAGCGGTACAGCGCCTGGCTCGGCTGGGAGCGCAGGTCGAAGAAGTGGACCCCGGCTTCAGCGACCCGCTGGAAACGTTCAATACCCTGTGGTTTGCCGGTGCAGCGCGGCTGGCCAATGCGTTGAGCGATGAGCAGCGAGCGCTGCTTGACCCTGGGCTGCGCTGGATTGCCGAACAGGGGGCTCGCATCAGCCTGAGCCAGTACACCCAAGCACTGGAGGCGCGGGCGGAGTTGATTGCGAAGATGAACGCCTTCCACCAGCGCTATGACGTGCTGGTTTCGCCGATGCTGCCGCTGGTGGCGTTCGAGGCCGGGCACAACGTGCCGCCTGGGTCGGGGATGGCGCAATGGATGGAATGGACGCCGTTCAGCTACCCCTTCAACCTGACCCAACAACCCGCAGCATCAGTGCCTTGCGGGTTCACCCGCGAAGGCTTGCCGGTGGGGCTTCAGGTCGTGGCCGGGCGCTTTGCCGATGATCAGGTGCTGCGGGTGTGCAAGGTGTATGAGCAGCATTACCCGAGCCGGCATTTACAGGCGCCGATTACAGGCTGATATCGCTACTGGCCTCCCCTGCCTCATCGCAGGCAAGCCAGCCCCCACAGGGATCGCCTTAGGGCTGACAGGTGTTTGTCACAAGATATGCAGCGCCTGTGAGATCGAGCGCCGC